>OFDN01000512.1_pt1 | contig 31320 bp, 36 predicted proteins | sample 1520971 | NCBI WGS metagenome assembly OFDN01 (sample SAMEA94257418, study PRJEB24077) | hot springs metagenome | biome: Aquatic biome; feature: Geographical feature; material: Water | place: India | collected 2012-06-12 | depth 5 m | reverse complement strand
GGTTTTTGCGGGAATGGGCTCGAGCCCATTCCCGCAAAAATTCCGTCGTCGCCGGGAGGGCCCATGCCAAAGCTGTACTTCACCGATCTCTCCTCTCTGTCCAAAACGGCAAACCTGAACGGCCTCTCTCTCGCTCTCTCACCCGAGGAACGGATTGCTGCGTCACACCTTGGCCTGGTTGAGGGGATGCCCTTCATCCTGGGCGACGACGGAAGCTATGACCACCAGATAAACCGCTTCTTCAGGGCTTGCCCGACGCTCGGGGTCCGGTCGATGAACAGCCTGCGGGCCTATGCGCGCGATATCGTCGTCTGGATGCGGTTTCTGCACGAGCGGCGCTGCGGCAAGACAGTCTGGGCAGCAGGCCGTGACGATATTGCGGCTTTTCACGAGGCTCGACGCCTGTCCGACCCCCCGTTTCGCATCTTCGCATCTTCATGGAACCGGGCGGTTGCCGCGCTGGACAAGCTGTACAGATGGGCCCTGGACGAGCGGATCATCTCCGCCCTGCCCTTCGTCTACCGGCAGGCGTGGACACCGCCGTCACCTCTTGTTGCCCGACAAGGTGGCGCGACAAATACCGCCCGGGAGCGCGGCGCCCGAAACGGCGACACGCGCTTTCTCGATCTCGAACGCTTCAAGGTCTTCCGCGATGTCGGCCTGCGCGGCCGGTTGCCCGATGGGTCGGAAGATCCGGCTTGGCGGGGCCGCAATGCTGAGCGCAATGTCCTCTTCGCGGATCTTCTGATCACCACCGGCCTGCGCCTGCAGGAAGCCTCGAGCCTGATGCTGGCTGAATTGCCAGATATGGCGACTATCAGCCTTATCACGGCCAAATCCGTCACCTTTCGCCTGGCATCTGCCACGGCGAAGGGCGGCAAGGGGCGCGACATCCGACTACCCATCCGGCTCATCAAGAGCCTGAGGACCATGGCGGAGATCGAACGTGAAGTCTCGCTGGGGCGGAGCTTTCGGGCAGGTGCGGGCGCCAGTGGTAACCGCGAAATCGTCGTCATGGGCTACGAGCATCGGGCCTTGCGGATCGGATCCCCCGAGGGCCCAACCCAGGTTGCCATTGATCAACTCACCATCAGCGATCGGTCCCGACTGGTCGATGCCGGGACTGGGGCACCCCTCGCCCTTTGGCTGACCGAGGATGGTCGCCCGATGTCGGCGCCGGCCTGGGAGGCCATCTTCCAGCGCGCCAGCACTCGTTGCCGCGACCTTGGCTTCAGCGACATGCACGTCACGCCGCATATGTTGCGGCACAGCTTTGCCGTCCACATGCTGAGCCTTCTCCTGCGCGCACAGATCGGGTGGGTGACCGGAGAGGCTGCCCGTCCGTTTGGCCCGGCGTGGCGACGGGTGATCGGCGACCCGCTCTTGAAACTTCAACGGCTGATGGGGCACGCGCGGATCGAAAGCACCTATATCTATCTCGATCATCTCGCCGAGGCGCAGGAGATCGTGGACGCGGCGGTGGACGCCTTCGACCTCGATCTGACCACGCTGGAGGGGCGCCAATGACCCGCGGGCATTATGCCACCTTCCCGATCCCAGCTGTCCCGACAGAAACGACGCCGGTACTGCCGATCGAGCCCCGCCGCTTCGCGCTGACATTGGAAGACGGCTGTTCTTACCTTGTCGACCTGACCGGATGGCCGGGGGTAGCCTTCACCACCGAAATCGCCCCTCTGGTGCGAGGACGCATCCAGCGGATGGGACCAAGCCTGGTCCGAAACTCTGTTCGGCAAATGCTGCAGAATCTGCGGCGGTTCTGGGTCTTCCTGTTTGAACGGGGCGCAATGCCCGAGACGCTCATGGACCTGACCGTCGAGTTGATCGACGATTACGAAACCTGGCTGGAGCAACACGCCGGCGGCAGGATCTATCAGCGGCATCTGATGGCCGCCTTGGTCGGCGTGCTGCGGGTGGGCACCGAGGAGAACGAGGCCCTGCTCCCTCCGGCTCTTCTGCCCCGCTTGCGCTTTCTGGGCCATGGTCCGGTCGGAGGCAGCATCCCGCGCGACGCCTATAGCGGGCGAATTGCAGAAGCACTTCGGGTTAGCGCCAGAAGCCAAATCCTCGAGGCCCAGAACCGGATTGCCCTTGGGGAAAATCTGCCGCCGCATCCGGTCGAAGTCGTCGCGCATCCAAAGATGGCCACCCACCGCGATGCCGTGCTGGCTGAAATCGCCGCCCACGGACGGATCGCAACAAGCCATCCGGCGTTCAAGCGGTTCGTCAACATGGCAGCGCGGCGCAAGATCGATATCGGGATCGAAGTTCCGCACAGGGGGTTCCATCTGGTCCAAAAGGATCTGGCGGCCTTCCTCATCCTTCTTGCCCTTGAAACCGGCATGGAGGCAGAGAGCCTGATCCGTCTGAAGGTGGACTGCCTCGTCAACCCGACGAAGGGCTATGTGGAAATCGCCTATCACAAGAGGCGGGCGCGCGGGGCGGAATGGAAACGGCTGCGAGTCAGGGATGGCGGGTCCACGACGCCGGGTGGGCTGATCCGCCTCGCCCTTGCCCTGACAGAGCGGGCAAGGCGGCATCTCGAGTCCGACCGACTGTGGGTGCTGTGGACAGTGGCCGGACTGCGCCCGGCTTCCGATGACGGGCCCCATGATCTCGACAGATTTGCAGCCGACCACGGGCTCATTGATGACGACGGCAAGCCCCTGCACATCAATCTCTCGCGGCTGCGGAAGACGCAAGAAGCGGAGTGGTATCGCCGCACCGGTGGGCAGATGGAGCAGTTTGCGATCGGGCATACGGTGGCCGTGGCCGCACAGCACTATGCCGAAATCCCGGCCCTGGCCCATATCCACGATGCAGCCTTGGCCGATGCGTTCCGTGACGCTCTCGACGCCGCGCGGATCGTGCCCACCGAGGCGGCTGCACCGCCCACTTTGTTGGCCACATCTGATAATTTGCAGCAAGTTCATAAGGATAACCATACTGACCCCCACCCGCAGGATCTCTGGCTTGCACGATGCGGCAACTTCTTCGCGAGCCCATTCGCGGACCCGGGAAAAGCTTGCCCGACCCCTTTCTGGGGCTGTCTCGAGTGCCGTAATGCCGTGATCTCCGAGGCGAAGATTCCGGCGCTGCTCGCCTTCCAGGCCTTCATGGCGGGTCAGCGCTCTGCGCTGTCGGCTGAGGATTGGGCTGTGAAGTTCGGACCGGCCTTTGCCCGGATTACCCACCAGATCCTGCCATCCTTTCCGCCCCGCGCCGTCGAGGCCGCGCGGGCCGCAGATCCAGCCGAGACTGCCCATCCCCTCTATCTTCCCATCGAGGCCACCGCACAATGAACCCGACGCCCAGCAAGTCCTTGCATCCGGCTTCGGCCATCCGCAGCACTGATGATCTGGTCCTCGCGCGCGTGAAGATCGCCGATGGTGTTCCGCCCCAGAACCTGTCGCGGTTTGGCGACGACATCTGGGATCTCGGCCCGGCCGTCTTCAGCCAGACCGCGCGCCGTCGGGCCTGCAGGGTTGCCTTTGGCGGAATCGACTGCCCGGTCGAACGCCTGACCGCGAAGGAGTATATCTTCGCCTGGCTGAACGAACGCCTTCCCGACCCGGCGGGGCGGCTTCCACCCTTGCGGGCGCAAGGTGCGCTATCCGATCTGCGCAGGTTCATGCACTTCGTACGCGAACGCGAGGGGCGCTTCGCGTCTGCCCTTCTCGAACAACCCTTGCTCGACGACTGGCTGGCTTTCCAGAACAGTCGGCCGATCAGGCCGGGACAGGTGGCGGCCAGTCTGCGTCCGGTCTACCAATTGCACCGTCTGGCACCGTTCCTGACGCATGGCGGGCCCACTTTCCAGCCCTGGAACGGTAGACCCGCCGCCATGGTTGCCGGCTGCAGGGCAATCTCGTCGGAAAACCTCACGCCGCGCATTCCGGAAGCGGTGATCGGGGCAATCCTGAAATGGTCATTGCACTATGTCGATGACTTCGCGCCCGACATCTTGGCGGCGCGCGCCGAAATCGACAGGCTTGAGGCTGCTGCCAAGGAAAGAGGTCGGCAACCGCGCGTGCCCGGCTTGACCGAACGTGTGGCACTCTGGATCGAAGGCCGGCGCAAAGCTGGGCGCGGCATGCCGATCTGGAGCGTCCCCGATCGGATGGGCGGGGTCTGCGGAGCAAACCCTCGGCTGCGGAATCCCGGCGGACCCGTGTTGAACATGCAGCTGTCCAAGCTGCAGCGCGACGTGATCCGTCAGGATCGCGACCGGATGCGCAAGTTGATCGCTCCCCTTGTCGAGGTCGCCCCCAAATGAAGGCCGTCAGTGCCCAGACAGAGGCCGCTCTGCGCGCAGCCCTTGCCCGGCTTGTCGAGGGACGAGCCACCCAGACCGATGGCCGCCTGAGCGCTGCCAATCTGGCCCAGGAGGCAGAGGTAGCACGCGCAACGGTCCACCGTGCCGTCGCCATTCTTGCGGAATTGAGAACGCTGCAAAACGTCGATCAAGCCCGGCCATCGCCGCCGGAACGCAGCGTACTGATGGCTGAGCGGGCGCGCCAAGAGACGGAGCATCTCCAGGCTCAGCATTTGCAGGTCAGAGCCCTGCTAGCTCGGACTGAAAGCCGCAGGCAGGCCGCGGCCAGCAATATCCATCCCTTACGCCGCGATGACTGAGGGCAGGCACTCGGCACGGGCGGGCTGTTGGGCGTGCATCCAATCCGCTGCCTGCTGGGCCTTGGCTGCCGCCGTGAAGATGGCGCGCGGGTCGTGCTTCAGGACCTCGAGCCATGACGCAATATAGGCCGCGTGATCAGGCCGGGGATGGTGGGCGATACCAAGGTCGGCAAGGACGAGACCGCTCAGGATCTCGACGCAGCATTCCTCGGCCGCGTAAGCCTCGGAGCCGAAACGCCCCGAGAGATCGCGGTCCAGCCGATGTCTCGCGCCCGTGGCATGGCCCATCTCATGCAGCCACACGCCGTAAAACGAAGCGGGATCCCGGAACGAAGTGAAATCCGGCATCCTCGGTTTCATAAGTCTTCACCTGCTCAGCGCGGTGGTTGCTCAGACCGTATTGCAGGTTGATCCCAGCCAGCGGCGCCGGCAACTGCCGCAGGTAGGAGGCCGGAGCGCCAACGATGCTGGCAAGCTGGCCAAATGCCCAATGCGTCGGCGCGACCGGCGCTTCCGCCTTCGGCAGGATCAGCTGCATGCGCTCGGCATTGTCGCGCGAGGCCTCGACGCGGATGTCAGCCGTCTGCACCACGCGGCTGCAGCTCCGCTCGGACCGACCCTTCACATTGGCCCAAAGATCATCGAGCGAGAGATACCGCTCGTCATCCGGCCGATTGAACCATTCGGACGACACCCGCCCGTTCCGCTCACCCCGGCTCACATCCACCTTCCAGCCACCCGCTCGCGCCGGTGCAACCGGATCCAGAACTTCCACAATGCCCATCGGCTATCTCCCGCGACGGGCGCCGGGAGCCACTCTCCCAGCCCTCAACCCGTCACCGGGAAACCGGCCAAACTCAAACTCTCATGACACATCCGGCGCGGAGCTGCGCCAGAGCGGTCTGCCTCACGATACAGCACGGCGTTCAAGTCACATCAAACAGACGTGGAAACAGCACATCATGGGTTTTGCTTGGAAAGCGCAGCATCAAGGCACCACGCGGAGTCTCGGACCCGACCACTCCATCGTCTAAAAGGGATTTCATTGTGGCCCGTGCAGTTCGCGGGGCCACGCCCAGCAGGGCCGCCACGTCACCACGGTCGACCTCACCCCGCAGGAGGATGATGCGCAGCAAGTCCCCTGCCCTGTCGCCCAGACCCGAGAGCGCAGCGTAATGGGCCAGCCGCTCACCCAATCGGTCAAAGTCGAACATGCCCGCCATGAAGCTGACCTGATCCTCGCAAACCGCCAGGAACCATTTGGTAAAGCTGACCAGCGCTGCCAAGGAGAGGTTCCCGCGTCCATCGCGGTCGCCTTGGCGGACGCGGTCGGCAAGTTGCATCATCTCACGATATTCATCGCGACCCGGCAGGCCATCCTGAAGACCCCGCGCCAAGCCGCGCGAAACTGACCAAAGTCCCCCTGCCCCGATACCGGCATGATGCGCCATTGCGTGCGACATCAGACGGCTGACGCGGCCGTTCCCATCGTAGAACGGGTGAATGAAGTTGAAGCGATGGTGTGCAGTCGCCACGGTGAGTGTGCGCGTGACCTGACCATGCAGCCAATCCAGCCGAAACCGGGTGTGGAAATGCGCGATAAACGAGGGAACAGCATCAAACGGGGGTGGGACATGGGCGCCAACTTCCACGTCGCCCTGCCGCCATTCCCCGGGAACGATCCGTACTACCTGACCTGCATGGCGCAGCGTCAGCATCTCTTGCGTGGCACCCTCGTAGAAGGCTTCATGCAGCCATATGATGAACGACGGATCACTCGGATCTGCGAGCGTGCCCTCGACCGCCCGGCGGTCGATCTCTTCCTGCAAGCGGACATGAGCCGCATGTTCTTGCTGCAGCGCCCGACGTCCCGGATCGGCGTCAAAGTCACCGGCGAGTGCCCGTTCGATGTCGCGCGGACGGGTGTTGTTGCCCTCAATCCGGTTGGAATAGTAGCTGTTCATCATCCGTACCATCGCGGCCAAATCGGCAAGGGTACGGGCAGGCAAATTGCGACCCAAACCGCGCGACGATTGGATCAGCCGGTTTGCTGTCTCGACCAGATCAAGCGGGATGTCATCTTCGAGCCGAGCGGGCTCGATCCGCGATGGGGACACGATGTACGTCAAGCGGACTCCCGAGTGCCACTAAGAGTGACACGTAACATATTCGTTAGCTACGGAAAAAGATAGGGTAAAGCGGGCCTACGCCACTATCTCATGCCACTAGGCAGTGCCACTCTCGGATTTGGAGTGTGGGTCAGGACACGTCCGGACCCACACCGCCTCATCTGATCAGGCCGCTTCCCAGACCTGGTTCAGGATCCGTGCCGCGATCTCGGATTTGTCCTGCGGCAGGAACCGGCCGTAGTGCTGTGCGACCATATCCGGTGTGTCCTGAATGGCATAGCTCGCTTGCTCGTAGGACCCGGTGCGCTTCAGGATATGGGTGGCCAGAACGTCCGGCACATTGTGCGGCCCGTGCGGCAACAGTCCTTCGATGGCCCCGCGCTTTGTCCACGGATTATAGATACCATAACGCTGTATCGCCGTCCGCCATGCCTCATAGAACGTGTTCTGGCAGTAAGCGGCGTTGGTGCTCGTCATCTTCGCTGTCTTGACGAAGAACGTTCCCGGGTCAGCCGCCTCGCCGATCAGACGCGCGCGATGGCGCTCGATCCAAGCTTCGATCAGTTCGTAAAGCCGCCCGAGGTCTGGAAGGATCAGGCGGAACGGCTTTGAACCGAAGAAGGAGGAATTGGCATTCTTGAAAGCGACCGACGGGATCAGGATCTCCCACCCTTGGTCGCGGCTGCTCCAACGTGACCTGCCACGGGATTTTTCCTCCACCTGCGACTAGAGTCCGCCCCAAGGAAGGGACGGACAATGAAGCGAACGATACGAACCGAAGAGCAGATCATCGGCATTCTGCAGGAGCATGAGGCTGGTGCGAAGTGCGCCGATCTCTGCCGCAAGCATGGGATGTCCGAGGGCACGTTCTATGCCTGGAAGGCGAAGTATTCCGGGATGACGGTGTCGGAGGCCAAGCGGCTGAAGGCGCTCGAGGACGAGAATGCAAAGCTGAAGCGGTTGCTGGCCGAACAGATGCTCGACATGGCCGCGATGAAGGAACTTCTGTCAAAAAAATGGTGACGCCCGCCGCGAAGCGCGAAGCAGTCGCGCATCTGAAGGCCCAGCTTGGGCTGTCAGAGCGGCGGGCGTGCCAGATCGCCGGGGCGGACCGGAAGATGGTGCGTTACCAGACACAGCGCGCGCCGGACACGGCGCTGCGGGGCCGATTGCGTGATCTGGCCAATGAACGGCGTCGGTTCGGCTACAGGCGCCTGTTTGTCTTGCTCAGACGCGAGGGCGAACCTTCGGGTATCAACCGAATCTACCGGCTCTACAGCGAGGAAGGGTTAACCGTCCGTAAACGCAAGCCGATGCAGAACGGCTTCGTCGAGAGCTTCAACGGCCGCATGCGGGACGAGTTTCTGAACGAGACCCTGTTCCGCAACCTGGACCATGCCCGCAATCTGATCGCCGTGTGGGTCACCGATTACAACACCGCACGGCCCCATTCCGCCCTCGGCTCCCAGACCCCCGCAGGTTTCGCCCTGCATCTGACCACCGCAATCGCCCGACCCGCTGCACGCGATGAGAGTTCCGCGCGCCGGGCGATTGCTCAACCCGCGCCAACAGGCGTAAATGACCACCGGGCTCCGCTCGTGGCTGGATGAAAGACCCGTGGCAGGTCAGGGCTTATGACCTTTCGCCTTCGGAGATCGAGGGCTGGGTCGACGACGCCAAGCGGGGCATGGAGAATGCCTTGCGAGCGAACCCGCTGCTGATCCGCGAGCAATACGAGAAGCAGCTGAAGGACCTGCAGGAGGCCTATGGCGAGGCCATGCTGGAGCTGCGCGCAAGCCCCACTTCGCCGATCCGATCAAGGCCATGATCGAAAAGGAGCTCTCCTTCGGCTACTGCACGATGTCCTGGCTTCTGGGCTTCAACAAGAACACGGCCCAAAGGATCTTCCAGATCAAGGGCTGGCAGGTCCGCAAGCGCCCGATCGGGAGAGGCCCCGGATCGAGGCGGTGCCCTCGGTCGCCACGGCTCCGAAAGAGCGCTGGTCGACAGACCTGTGCCGGGTCTGGGCTGGGCGTGACGGCTGGACCACGCTGGCTCTGGTAATCGACTGCCACACCTGCGAACTGCTGGGTTGGCATCTATCGCGGTCCGGCAAGGCAACCACTGCGGCCAGCGCCCTGGAGCATGCCCTGATCAGCCAGTTCGGCACCTTGGGAAAGGTCACGCGCGAGTTCCTTCTGAGATCCGACAATGGTCTGGTCTTTACCAGTCGGCGCTACACCGCCCTCGTCCGCAGCTATGGGCTGAAGCAGGAGTTCATCAGGCCGCAATGCCCGCAATAGAACGGCATGGTCGAGCGCGTGATCCGGACGCTGATGGAACAGTGCATCCATCGCCAGCGCTTCGACAGCATCCAGCACGCTTCCCGCGCCATCGCCGACTGGATCAGCTTCTACAACCACCGCCGACCACATCAGGCGCTGGACATGAAAACCCCCGCTGAGGCATTCGCATTAGCGGCTTAACCTGTGCAGATTCCGCTGGGTCGATACACCGCATCGCTGATCCGGGCAACGGGTCTACTGCCTGGGGTCAGGACTTCGGCAACGGTGCCGTCCCAGTCAAGCGGTTTTGTGCATGCGGGGTCGGCCGCTGGGGTGCGGTTTTGAACATCTGTTCTTTCTGGGCCGCCCTGCTATCACTGCCGCCTTCGTCTGAAATCAACCCGGGTGCATGCTTCGGTCCGTGGTCACCGCGGTGGCTGCCAACATGATGCTGGTTCAATGCAATTCCGATGTGCCCATCTCGTTGGCGTACTCGATCTGAAGCGGCAACAGTCCTGACCACGGCATCATCGGAACCGCGTCCCTGGGGGACCTCGAAGGCCTGCGTTCAGGCAGGCAACGGTTTGGAACTCTGGTAGTCAGGCCGCGTATGGCACGGCGCTGTCGGGCCGGAACTCAGTATCATCAACCCACATCCGGTGAAGGACTACCCCGATGCGCCGTGTTAAGGCGACCATGGCGCGCTTTGTGCCACGGCGGCGGGCAACCTGCGCGGCCCATGTTCTCAGCCAGGTCGAACGACCACGGTGCATCATGACCGTCGCAGCATGGCACAGGGCGCGTCGAAGGTTGACGTCGCCCGCTTTGGTGATCCCGCCAGAGACATCGCGCTCGCCTGACTGGTTTCGCGAGGGCGTCAGGCCGACCCATGGCCCGACCTTCTTCGAGGACGTGAAGCGGCGAGGGTCATCTACCGCCGGTCGATAGGTCAGTGCGACCACCGCACCGACCCCGGGCATGGACATCATGCGGCGGCAGGCTGGACCCCCCTGGGCAAGCTGGCGGACATGGCGTTCCAGCCCGGCCAGATCCTGTCGGAGCGACAGTCGCGCCCGTAGCATCGGTTCGGTTGCCGCCTCCAGCATTGGATTGCCCGTCGTCAGTTCGCGAATGCGCTGTTCAAACCTGCCGCGCGATATGCAGCCGACCTTCAGACCAAAGTTCCGCAAGAGCCCACGCAGGGACATTTCTAGCCCGGTGAAGCCCTGTTGCACTGCCTTGCGCGCGTTCAGAACAGCGCGAACCTCTTGTGCCGACACAGATTTCCAGTGAACTGGCCGAAACCACCCCAGATGAAGCAGGCGCGCGATCCCTTCGGCATCCCTGCGATCGGTCTTGATCGGCATGGCCTTCAGCGCCCCCTTCACCTGCCGGGTTTCCATCAGCACGACGTCAAGTCCAGCCTCGGTCAACCCGCGGTGCAACCATTGCGACAAGGGACCGGCTTCCAAGCCAATGGCGGCGATGGCGCCGTCGAGGTTCCCCATCCAACGTGTAAGCGCTTCCGGCTCGCTGGCCGCCTGCGCCTCCCTCTCTATCTTCCCATGTTCGCTGACCACGCAGATTGCGGTCTTCTCCAGCGACACGTCCAGTCCGACAAACAGCTTCATCCCGAAGTCCTCCCGATGGATTCAATACGGGAATGGCGCCAGCTTGCCCTCGATATTGCAGCGGTAACGGGCAGGTCGCGACGCAGGCCCCGTTACGGCATCTCGTTCTCCGGTCATAGCCAGAACACTACGGTTGCGGCGAGGGCGACGGCGGAGAGGAAGACCTTCGGGCACCTGTCGTAGCGAGTTGCGATGCGTCGCCAGTCCCCGGCCGGCCAGCAGCCATTCCGCCTTTGGCAAACTGTCCAGCAGGGCGGCAGCACCGGTGTAGTCGCGGACCTCGCCTGCAGTCATGAAGAACCGGATCGGGCGGCCGTCGGCATCGGCAACGGCATGCAGTTTGGTGTTCATGCCGCCCTTGGTTCGGCCGATCAGGCGGCCCCTTTGGTCGTTCGGCCCCCCTTTTTCGACCGCAGGCTGGTCGCCGTGCGGTGCGCCTAGAGGTAGGTCCCAGCCATCATCACCGTCTTTGGAACGGTCGCCTCGGAGGCAAGGCCCTCCATCATCCGAGCGAAGACACCTTTGTCGCCCCAGCGCTTCCTTCGGTTGTAGAGGGTCTTCGCCGGGCCATACTCCTTGGGCGCATCACACCATCGCAAGCCATCGCGACTGATGAAGATAATGCCACTCAGAACGCGACGATCATCGACGCGCGGCTTGCCGTGGCTCTTGGGAAAGAAGGGCTGCAGCCGCGCCATCTGCGTGTCGGTCAGCCAGAAATGGTTGCTCATCGGTCAGTCTCCTTGCGGAGGCTGAATCACGCTGCAAGGGCAAGATCAATGGGTCCTGACCCTAATCCGCAATCGGATCGGCGGGCACAGCGCCTGAGACCGATTGATCGGCCGGACCGCCCAAAGATACCCCCTGGGATCTTCGGAGACAAAGCGCCCACAGGTCGTGTGGGCTAAACAAAGCTCAGTGAAGTTCTGATCGCGCGAGGTCCAAATATGGCAGCTCTTATCTTCGGTGTGGTAGTTGCAACGATGGCCGGACTTGCCGCCCTTGCGCATGGTTATGGACCCATCGGTGCCCTGGTGATTTATTCGGTCGCCGGGCAGGTCGCAATGGTCCTGTTCGCCTGGGTGGCGCTGTTGCGCAACCGGACTGCCGGGCAGCACGACTGCGAACATCACGCCGGGCACTCCTGACCTGAAGCGCCCCAGAGGCTCTGCGCGCGCTCGGCAAGGCCCGGCACCGGCCAGCTTGTGGGGGAGAAGCTGGCCGGTGGCCTCCCTAGTTTCGTCCGGTCCGGTGTTATGTCTTTTCCCTCTGAGTGCTATCCCGTCTAGATTGGCTCAGCTCCTCCCGAAACCGTGCCGGGTTGAGGCGCGGTTTTTTCGTCAGTCGGATCGCCGCCCCCCCAACCCATCTCGCGCGCCGCCTGCGTTGGTCCGGGCATAAGTTCAATTACGGTGCCTGCCGAACCCGGCTGTGGTGTCGCGAAAGATAGCCTCAACCCGAATTTCCACACCGCAGGACCAGACCTGTTGCCCCAAGGATAGCGCCACTTCTCCTCTGCCTGCTGTGCCGGCGCCGCGTTTTCCCGGATTATCGGCACCACAAAAGGAATTTGTGATGAATCAAAGACTACTCGGCATCGGCTTCACCAGGGCGGTCGTGGCCCTTGGTGCCTGTGCAGTGGCGGCAGGGCCAGCTCTGGCTGTTCCGGCTGTTTAATTCGATCACGACCTCGATCGCGGTCGCCAGTTGTTCACCGACACTGTGATGGGTACAACCGGGGTACCCGAGCTCTGGTCGTTCAACTTCACCGGAAGCACCACTGCTTTGGGTGGCGGAGTGGTCACTGTGACAGGTAATCAGGGCACGCCGGTCTGGGCGCACATGTCGGGGCCGGATTACGGCCAAACGTTCACGCCCGCTGCGTCCACCGGACTTGACATGGGCAGCGTCACTGGCGGGACGTGGGACCAGATCGTTGACGAAGACCTGCGGATCGAGCTATCTTTGGACGCTGCACTGACCACGACCTTCGATTTCAACGCGATTGGCATCGAAACGAACGACTGGGGCACTTGCTGCAAAGGCAACAACACCAACGCCGACAATATCTTTACCGCGGGAACAGCGGCCTACATCGTGTTCGACCCTACAGCAAACCCCTCGGGGTCGTCGAATAGTGGCATCCTGCTGATCCGCAACCTCGACAACACCACCAACTGCACCGGAGGTTTGCCGAGCGATCCGGAGACTTTTGCCGGCTTGATGGCCGATGGTGTCACACTCAATTGGGCAAGTGGGGGGAGGACAACCACTTTGTCGCTGCGATCAACGACACCGCCTTCTTCAACGATGTCACCGTCGCACCGAACGGCGTTGGTGAGGTGTTCGGATTTGGCGGGATCTTGTATCTTGGCCGGGTCGCGCTGAACTCGGTTCCCGCCGATTCTTCCAGCGTCGCCTTCGGGACCACGGCCGTGCCAGCGGCCACCACAGCCGTGCCCGAAGCTAATGAATCGGTGCTGCAACGCGTGCTGGGTCAGATCGACAACGCGACCAACCTGGCAAGGATCAACGGCACCTACGCCAACATCGCCGAGAACGTCGGCACTCCGGACAGCATGGGGATCGACGGGTCGATCACCAACGTCGTCGACGGCATCGGCGCGGCCACCCAGGCGGCAGCGGCGGGTGCATCGATCAGCGCAACCGAATGGGACATGCCGACGCTGAATTTCGGCGACATGGCGACAACAGACCTCGGCGCGGTCAACACCGGCGAGATCACCCTTGGCGTCAACTCGGCGGTCGATCAGGCGAAGACCACCTCGACGGCGGCCTATTTCGCAGCCGTGGGTTAGATCGGCGGCGACGATGCGACCGGGGCCCTGGTCCTGAACATCGCCGCCAGCATTTCTGCGGTGAACGGCGCGATCTACAAACCATGCGGGCAGTCAACGGCACGGTGGACGATCTGTCCACGACAGCGCTAGGCGCGGTCAACAGCGGAACCATCCAGTCAGGGGTTGATGCCACGATCATCGGCATCATCGGCAGCAGCGGCGTGAGTGGTTGAGATAGATGTCCCGAACGACCACTCATGGTGACCTGTCACAGCGGCGCCTCTGCGCCGCGGTCCTGTCTTGCGCACTTGCCGCCCTGGCCTCGCCCGTGGCCGCCCAGGACCAGTTTTTCTGGGCCCCAAGCTGCCGTGCGGCGGCAGACGACAGCAGCCGCATGATCTGCGCCCTGACGCAGGATGTCCGGCGCGAGGGCGGGGGCGAGTTGCTGTTCCGGCTTGAAGCCCAGATCGGCGCCAAGCCCGAAGATCACGCCTTCCGCATCTTCAGCCCTCTCGGCACCTACCTGATCAACGGGCTCGGGCTTGTGCTCGACGGGGTCGAGCTTGGCCGCGTTCCCGTCGAACGCTGTGCCACGGAGGGCTGCCTGTCCATCGTCTAACAAGGCCCGGAGCTTGAAGCGATCCTCGCCGGGTTGCAGGGCGGGCAGCAGCTAGATCTGGATTCTGGCTTGCCGCGGAAGACTGGAAATCGGTAGGCATTCCCCTGACCGGCTTCAACGTGATCTGGGCATCGCTGCAAGACGGGCCGCGACGCACGCATCACCCAGAAATGCCGAAAGCCTCAGGCATCTTGCGGCTTTCCTTTGTGCATCTACTGAGGGGGTGCGCCGTTGCGCGATTGCCAGACCCGGTTGTTGATCTGGGCCTCGGCCAGGGCAAGGTCGAGGCGCGCGACCGAAACCGGACCGCGCAAGGTGACATCCCCGATGGGCAGGCGCACGGTGGAAAAGTCATCCATCAGGCTCTCGGCGCTGACCAGAATGACCGGAACCTCGACAAACTTCAGCCGGAAGCCCAACAGCTCATGCGCGACGCGGCTGATGCCGCCGCAACTGTCCAGGTCGACGACAACCAGACCGACCCGCTGCACTCCGGCTTCGATCACCTGCGCAGCATGGGCCAACGTTCCAAGCACGTGGGGCCGAAGGCAATTGCTGGCAAGCCACCGACCGATGTCCTTCTGCCGATCGAGCGGATCTACAAGAAGGATCGTATTGCCGTGAAAGGTATCCGCATAGCAAAGCAGTGCAGAGCGAACATCGGAGCCAAGCCGTCGACTGGTCAGGGTGGACCCGGACTCGTGCTCGATGCACTTCGCCTGCGCAAGGCTTTCCGCATGGCGTTTGATTCCACGCATGACGCGAAATCCGACCGACGAAAAGATTCCCCTGCGAAAATCGCTGATATCAACGCTGTCTGACACATGCGCCTCCGTTTACCCATACCAATATCCATGATTTCGGTGGCGGGTATTCAACGCAGATGATGATCAAGTTGCGCTTTCGAGTGCCAGCTATCGTTAGATAGCACCGCTGCATCGTTCAGCGCGCCGTCACCCCCGGATCAAGCCGACAAAGGATAGAGCGGTAAATCCTAAGGTTCATTGGAGAAACATCCCGCGTCGTGTTAAAAATGTTTCCGAACTGATAGAAATAGCTCGGAAATTTCACTCTGCCCCCCCCCCCGCGCCGGCTTTGAAGGTGCGATTGAGAGTCGGGCGGTTGGTGGCGGACGAAACTGCGGGGGTCGACACCTTGGCTTGCTTGCATCCACTACCGGGGAAAGTGCAACGGCCGCGGGGCACTCGACGGCAAATCTCCGCGTCCCAAATCCGGCGCAAAAATTTGCGGTCGCGTGCCTAAACGAAGTGATGATTGAGGCGAAAGAAACCATGACAACTGCCTTGCCAAAGCTGACCGCGACAAAAAAAGCCGTCCTTGGGATAGCCCTTGGCGGATGCGCGCCGGTTCTTGTCCATCCGGCATGCCAGCATTACTGTGTGCCGGTGCGGGAACCGGAGTATTGCCAGGAAATCCCCGTGGGCTACGTGCTTTCCCAGGACAAGTACGACCCGAACTTTGTCCCGTGCAAGCCGCGGCCCATTCCCCCCAAACCACCGGTGGACGACGACAATCCGGTCACTCCGCCGGGCGTCGACGTGGAACCGGAGGACGAATCGTCGTCAACCGGCGGCGGGAACGGCGCGAGCGCCCAGCAGGGCAACCAGGCCTCGGAGGCCCTGGCGGGCAGCGGAGCCAGCGCCCAAAGCGGCAACCGTGCCTCCCCGAACGCCGAAAACACCTTTTCGGGTGGCGGGCGCGGAGCCGGGGCCACGTCGGGATCGGTCAACAGCGGAACGAACGCGAGGGACCTGCTATGACATTGCGGCTGGCATCTTCGGCCCTTGCCCTGTGTCTTCTGCATCTGGGCGGCACCGGGGCATCTGCCCAGAACTTCTCCAGCTCGGGCCAGTCATGGTCGGGCAGTTGGGGCTTTTCCTCGGCAACGGATCGCAGCATCGCGCTGCAACAGGCCCAGGTGCTGCGCCAGGCCGAGAACCCAACACCGCAGCCCGAGACGGTCTACAACAACTATTACGACAACCGCAGCAACTATGTCGAAGCCCACTCGCAGGACGGCACGATCACGGTCGACAACCAGGTCGACAACCAGGTCGGCGACAAGATCGGTGAAAACACCTATGCCGTCGGCTCTCTGAACACCGGCAATACCACCATCGCCGTCGAAGGCGACGGCAACGTGATCGATTCGGTCAACTCGGCCGACACGCAGGGCTGTGTCGACGGTTCGATCAATTCCATGCCGCTCAGCACGGCGGAACCCGCCCCTTATCTGCCCGTGCTCCGACCCTGTGAATAGAGATTTCGGCTCATACCTGGGAGGGCTCATGCTTATCGTTGCCGCCACAGGCTTGTCCGGCTGCGTAAAGCTGCCGCCCTCGGTTCTGGACGACAATCGCGAGAATGCGGCGCTTGTCGAAGGGCCGCCAATAGAACGCATCGTGACGCCGTTCGATGCGGCATTGGCCTGCGTCAAGGGCCGGATCAGCCCTGAGGTCGTGTTTTCGGTCGGGGCGATCGCGGACAACACAGGCAAGGAGCAGTACGCCGACGGCGGGAGCGGCAAGTACATCTCGCAGGGCGCGGGTGACATGGTGCAGTCTGCGCTCTTCACCGCAGGGCTTACCGTCGTGAACCGGCGCGACCCGAATATCGTGCTGGCGGAAAGCAATTGGGGTCTGCGGCCCATCGGTCAGCAGATACCGACGGACTTCTTCATTACCGGAAGTGTCACCAGCCTTGACTTCATCCCTGGCGGAGGTGGCCGGGTCGAAGTCGCCGGTGTAGGTCCGCGCTATCGTCAGTCGCGGATCCTGATCGGTCTGGATCTGGCCCTGACTGCCGCGCATAGCGGCAAGATCGTCGGCAATGCCGCTGTCCAGAAGCAGCTTTATGCCGAGGAGCTGGGGTTTTCCACGAACCGGTTCCTTGGCGAAGCGCTTCTGGCGGTCGACATCGGCGCAATGGAGCGCGAGGCCGTCCACCTGGCGCTGCGCCAGGCGCTGAGCTTCGCCACCCTGTCGCTTCTGGTGCAGGTCATGCCCGACAGCGCCGCACGCGACTGCGCCACGCAGATTCCTAGCAATGCGCTTGTCGCCGCGCCGACCGACCTGATCGCGCTGGCCGGTGACGGCTCGGAACTGGCGGCGGCGCGGTCTGCCGCGTCCACAGCAAAGGCTGCCGCCGCAGCGGCCTCGGCGCCGCCCGCTCCGGGTTCGGCCCTACCCGCCGATGCAAAGCCCGGGCAAGGCAATGCCGGATCGTCCGGCGCCAAGAGCCCGCCCGAGGCGGTGAAGCTTGCGAATGCGGCGACCTCGTACTCCGCCCGCTCCATCGCGGCCGCGGATTCCGTGCTGCAGGCCAAGACCAAGGCCGAAGCCACCGCGGCCGCCAATGAAGCCGCACAGTACATGACGCTTGCCATCCAGTCGCTGCGTGATGCCTCCGCCAAGGGCCTGACCGGGGCCGAAGGCGATGCGGCCGCGACGCTGGTGGAAAACGCGATCCGGGCGACCGAGGCGGCGCAGAAGTACATCGCCGGGGCCAAATACTCGGAGCCGGCGCCGGCCAGCCCGACGTCTTTGGCGGAACCGCAGCCGACGGGGCCCGATCCCGCCAAGCCGGACGACAAGAAGCTGGGAGGTTCGAACTGACCGCACCTTGCCCGCTTCCGAAGAAATATCGCCATCCCCTTCATCGGGCCGATGCCCGGCGACGGGTGCAAGCGGTCCCCGCAGATCACCGCAAATACGGGCTGACACGGCGGGGTGTCAGCCAACCCCTAACAGGAGACTACAATGCAGAAACTTCTCTTGACGTCGGCGATGGTTCTCGCCTTCGGTGGCGCGGCCTTCGCGGAGGACACCAACGTCGCACCTAAGTCGGTCCTGGAGCGCGTTCTGGCGACGATCGACAACGGCACCAACCTCGCCTCGGTCAACGGCACTTTCGCCAACATCGCCGAAAACATCGGCGGCACGGACGGCGCGGGCGTCGACGGCTCGATCACCAACATCGTGGACGGCATCAGCGAAGCCACCCAGGAAGCGATCGCCAGCAGCGACGTGTCCGCGATCGAGTGGAACATGCCGACCCTGTCCTGGGGTGACATGGCGACCACCGCTCTCGGCGCTGTCAACACCGGCGAGATCACGCTGGGTGTGAACCAGGCCGTGGATCAGGCCAAGACCTCGTCGACCGCTGCCTACTCGGCAGTTGCCGACCAGCTCGGCGGCTCGGCCGACACCGGCGCTTTGGTGCTGAACATCGCGTCGAACATGACCGGCGTGAACGGTTCGATCTCGAACACGATGACCGAAGTCAACGGCACCGTGGGCGACCTGTCGACCACCGCCCTCGGCGCGGTCAATACCGGCGAAATCACGTCGGGCGTGAACGCTGCCGTGACCGGCATCATCGGCACCAGCGGCACCGGCCAGAACTGATCCTTGGGGGGCCGGAGGCGGGCAACCAGCCTTCGGCCCCCTTTCTTGCCCAAGGGGTACGTCATGCGCGCGCTTTCAATCGTCGCTATCGGTGCCGTCGCGGCTTTCTTCGGCGCAACCTCTGCCATGGCGCAGTCCGCCCTTGACCGCGTGCTGACGCTGATTGACGAAAATCCCGAACTTGCGGGCGAAACCATCTTCATGAACCTCGCCAGTCATGGAGCAAACGGCCCCCAGATTGTCGACAGCTCGGTCCGGCTTGTGCACAAGCATGATGAAACGAACGATCTGCCCCCGGTGCCCCTTGACCTTCAGATCGACACGCTGGCGATAGGGGCCACCAATACCGGGGCCATCCAATTGATCGCGCCCGCTCTCCCCACGACCGAGGGCACCGCGCCGATGTTCATCGCCGTGAATGCCGCCACCACACAGTCGCCCATCCTGGCGCCAATCGACGTTCTCAGCACGGCACCAGCCTCCGAGGCCTCGCGCCTTTCGACTGTTGCGATGGGCTCGGTCAACACCGGCGATGTGCGGATTGTCATCAAGCCGGGGCGAATCGAATGATCCGGAACCTTGAAGCGGGACCAGAAACCGGATGACCCAGTCGCGGCACGTTCCGGTCAAAAGACTTGTGATCCTTGCCGCCCTCGGTCCGGCAGGTGCCGCGAACGCCAGCATCCTGGAACAGGTGTTGCTCCGCATCGACCTGATGGGAAACTCGCCGCTGTCCGCCATCATGGTCAACCTGGCCGAGAACATCGCAACCCCAATGCAAACCGCGCTTAGCCTGCAACCTGCGGATCTGGTGATCGTCGGCTATGCCGGTGACGGAACGGCCGTCATGCTTCAGGCGGGCGAAGCCGGGGTGACGGTCTCGGCCGACCTTGCGCAAAGCATGTCCCCCGGACTTCCAGCCGGGCTTTATCCGGTGGGAAGCCAGCTTTACCAGCTTCCCCCCGCCGGGCAACTTTCGCTGTACGAGGAATCGCGCGATGGCGCGGCCCTGGCACAGGCGCAGGCCTTGCTGATGAGCCGTGTCGACGGTTCCATCACCACAGTGATCACCGGCGTCACGCTGCCCGACCTTGCGCCCGCGCAGCTTGCCAGCGTCTACGACACGCGTCGCGAATCAGACCTTCTGGGGCTGGACCGGATCAATTCCACCGTGCTTGGCGCGGTCAATACCGGTGAGGTCGTCACCAACGTCACGGCGGCCTGGCACGCCGACGAGCTTGCCCCGCTGATCGGCTACCGCCTGGCCGAGGTCAGCATGGGCGCCAATGCACGCGTGACGGAGGCGGCGCTTCAGTCGGCCAGCGCCTCAAGCCTCGCACTGACGGAACTGGGCGGCTCGTCGCACGCCCCCGCACTGGTCCTGAACCAGGCCACCAACGCCACGGCGATTGCCGGTGAGATCCGGACAATTGTCCACAGCCAGACAGTGCGCATCGGCGAGATGGTGACGACGGCCATCGGTGCGGTGAACGGGGGCGCAGTCAATCCGGGGCCGGAGCCATGATCAGGCACCGGCCAGGAAGGGCACCATCCGCGCGGTTTACGTGGGATCGACGAGGCCGGTCTGTTCGGCGATCAGAGCCGCCTGGGTGCGGTTCTTCGCGTTCAGCCGCGAACAGATCGATCGCAGGTGCATCTTCACCCGCGCTTCTGTGGAATCCAGCGCCCGCGCAATCTCCTTGTTGGTCTGCCCCTTGACCAAAAGCCGGAGGACCGAGATTTCCCTTGGCGAAAGCTTCGGGGCCGGGGCATCCGCCGATTGCGGTTCCAGCGCCGAGAAGGGAACGAAGATCTGGCCCGAAGCGATCAGTTTCAGGGTGCTGCCCAGCGATTTCAGCGGAAAGGTCTTGGGGATATAGCCCCTTGCGCCGTTCACGACGGCCTGGCGGACGAACACCTCGTCCACAAGGCCAGAAAAGATCACGACCGCGCCCGGCGCATTGGCCTTCACGATGTCCTCGACACTGGCCGCGCTGGCCATGCCCGGCATCGAGATGTCCAGAAGCAGGACCGAGAAAGGGCCGGAGTCGCGGATGGCCTGCAGGACCGTGTCCTTGTCTTTGGCCGTCCGGACCGGCACACCAAGTTCATTGCCGACAACATGCGCCACGGCATCCCGGACGATATCATGATCGTCAGCGATCAAGACGGAAGCTACTTCTGACATTCTCTCGGCCTTGGATGGTGTTGTTACGGCGCTGACTAATTCGCAAGCCTTGACGAAGGATAGCGCCCAGCCCCCCGGGCTTCCAGTGCGGGACCGCGAAACCAGCCAAATTGCAGCCAAAGTATCGAACGAGATACTTAGGAACTCTTAAGATGATCGCTCTACCTCGGAAGGATGTGCTACGCGGACCCATGCAACACAGGTGTGACCCATGATGACTAATCCTGCCCGTAGTGTCGCGGGTTTCGCCCGCTCCCTTCTGCTGGCTGTGGGCGTTGCCCTTGCGGCCGCACCAGCGGGTGCTGAAGACCTTCCCCTGCTGACCCTGCGCGCCGGATCGGCCGAACCGGTCGTCCTTGACAGGCAGGCGCTTGATGCCTTGCCGCAGCATGGCTTTGAGACCACGACGCAATGGACCGAAGGCAAACTGGCGTTTTCCGGGCCGGCGCTGAAGGATGTCCTGGCCCTGGTCGCGGCCGGAAGCGTACCTGACGAGGTCATCCACCTCATTGCCGCAAACAATTATGAAGTCATCCTGGACCACGACCTGATCGAGGACGATGTTCCGATCATCGCGACCCGCATCAATGGCAAGCCCTTCGGTGTCCGGGACAAGGGGCCGCTTTGGGTGGTGTTCCCCTATGACCGCGGCACCGACTACCAGATCGAAAGTGTCTTCTCGGCCAGCATCTGGCAGCTGATCGAAGTCTGGATCGAACGCTAGGCCCCAGACGCACCGGGGACTGGATTGCCCGGTTATACCCTCGCACGAAAAGCATGAAATGCCAACCAACCTGCCCAAAGAGGCCGTGTCGACGGACAAGACGCACCGGACGATTGGTGGCTTGCTTCTTCTGTTCGTCCTGTCCGCACTCCTGCTTCTGGGAATGCAGGGCATTACCCTCTACGATCGGTTCGCGCGCTCGGCCGAGGTCGGACTGGACAACCGGGTCTGGCTTTTTGCCCAGCTGGAGGTCGAGGCGAAGAACTTTTCGCTGGCGATGCTCGAAGGCATGGCCGAAGGGGGGGGCGAACCGCTCGACCCGGCACTCGAAGCCTCGATCCGTTCGTCCTTCGACATCTACTACAGCCGGACGAAAACGGTTCTTGCCGTTGCCAGGGACAGTTTCCAGGACCCTGTGCTGCTAGACCGGTTCGAGCTTCTTTCCGCGAAAAGCAAGGGTTACGCCGAGAGGCTTGACGCTGTCCCGCGTCTCTCGGCGGCCGACTTGCCGGCGCTTCATGCCGCGTTCAGCATGGATTTGACCGATATCCGCCGGGTTGCCAACTCCGCGATGCTGGATTCGATCACCATCGCCGAGTCCACGCGCGAAACCCGGCAGCGGATCATCGGCCAGCTCCAACTGCTGCTGGGCCTGGTCATCGTGCTGATGGTGGCCTCGGTGCGGCAAGCGATGAAGGTGTCGCGGTCGGTCGGCCATCACGCCGCCGAAACCGCCAAGGTTGCAGCCCGGCTCCGGCGGACGCTGAACACTTCGCTGGACGCGGTGCTGATCGTCGATGCGGCAGGCCGGATCACCGAACACAACGCGGCGCTGCGCAGCATCCTTGGCAACCCCTCGTCCGGGACGATCACCGGCCGGCAGGCGGTGGACTTTCTGGCGCGCAAGGACCGCAAGGCCGTCCTAAACCTTGTTGCCGAACTTCGCTCGTCGGCCCCCCTGGATACGACCGAAACCGGAACGGCGCGGCGAATCAACGTCAACCTGCGCCTCGAAGATGGCACGTTGCGGCCGGTCGAGCTGTCATGCGCCGTGGATCAGTCCCGGCCCGGACGCTTTTCCTTCATCGTCTTCATCCGGGACCGGTCGCAAGAGGTGGCCGCAGCCGATGTCCTGCGCGATGCCCGTGATCAGGCCCGGCTTGACGCAAAGGCCAAGGAGCGCTTTCTGTCGGTCCTCAGCCATGAGATGCGCACGCCGCTGCACGGCGTCATCACCGCGCTGGAACTGGTTCGCCTGACCGAGCTGAAGGCCGATCAGCAAGGCTACGTGCAGACCGCGGCGTCCTGTGCAAGGTCGGCCATGACCCAGATCGACGACGTCCTTGCCCTGACCCGCAACGGCTATCTCGGCGATCCGGACGAACCTTTCGTTCCCGCCGTCCTGGTCCAGTCGATCGTCAGCGAGATCATGCCGCTTGCGCTTGACCGGGGCAACCTGATGGCCTGTCATGTCAGCGGCGATGCTAGGTCCGATGCAATTCTGGCAAAGCATCGCAGCTTCAAGCTGGCGGCGCGCAACCTGATCTCGAATGCGGTGAAATACACCAGCAAGGGGCGGATCGACATCCGGCTGGTGGCACAGACACTGGATACCGGCGCCATTTCGGTCGAACTGTCGGTCAATGACACCGGATTGGGGATCGATCCGCGGGATCACGCCCGGATCTTCGACGAGTTCGCCATGGTTGCGGAAAAGGGCGCAGATGAGAATACCGGCTTCGGACTTGGCCTTGCCATCGCCAAGTCTTCTGTCGAGCGTCTGAACGGGCAGATCGGCGTCGACAGCCAGCCCGGCCGTGGCAGCACGTTCTATTTTGCGTTCGAAGCCCCGAAGGCAGCGCCAACAGAGCCGACGCCGGTGCCAGTCGCCCCGGATCAGTCTGAAACGGCTACCCTCGACCGTCCGAAGCAGGTCTTGATCGTCGACGACAATCCCGTCAACCGCACCCTGCTTTGCGAAATGGTCAAGCGCCTTGGCCACGGTGCCCATCTGGCGCAGGACGGAAAGACCGCGGTCAAGCTGGCAAGTGAACGCCCGTTCGACCTGATCCTGATGGATCTGAGCATGCCAGGGATGAACGGGTTCGACACGGCCCGCCTGATCCGCTCGGAAGGCCGCAACGGCGCAACCCGGATCGTTGCCTTGTCGGCGCGCGACATGGTGGAATGCGCTGACGATCTGCGCGACGCCGGCATCGACGACGCGTTCCAGAAGCCCATCGGCATCTCCCAACTGCACCGGCTCATGACCGAGGTCGCCCCGCAGGTAGGGGTGGCCCCCCCATCGTCCGCGGTGCCGGTGCTGGACGGGTTTCAGGACGTGCGCGATCTTCTGGGGGCAGAGATGACATCCAGGCTGGAACGCGCGATGTTGCAAGATGCCACGCTGGCGATACAGGCCCTGTGTGCAGCCGTTCCAAACCTGACGCACGCCAGCGACCTTGGCGATCTGGCGCACCGGGCCAGCGGCTCTGCCGCCGTGTTGGGGGCAGCACGACTGGCTGAGGTTTGGCGTTCGGTCGAGACGTCGGTCACGTCGAACAATCAGCAGGCCTTGTGCAAGTTGGCCGAGCAGGCGCCCGTCGTATACGGTGAGACCGTCTCCGCGTTGCAACGGCACTCTCTTCCCGGGGCAGAGCATTCGTCCGCGCAAGGCTCTGATCCGGGCGAAAGCAGGCCGTCGCCCGACAGGGTCAGACCCGATCCGGGCATAACACCCGGGACCTGACCCCCCCCCGACATGCCCCACAGACCTGACCCCCGATCAAAAAAGTACCGGGTCCCGCGAGCGGGACCCGGTTAAACCCGACCGCTGTCTTGGGGGACAACTGACCGGCACGGACAATCTTTGCCGGACATGATCGGGGTTGCCAGGGGCAAACGGCTACGTGTATTAAATGCTTGAATTCTTATGGTCCGCAATCTATCTAATGCGCCTCGAACGGGTGCCCGGATGCCCGCTCGATCACCGGCGCCGGATTTCATGCTGGCGAAGGCTATCGAAAGAATGCGATCGACGCACCTTCGCCACGGCGGGCGAAACGCGCCGCCCCAGGGATAGCGCCACGCCTCCCATGCCTGGCCCGTCCACCGCCCGAGGTCGGATGGAACGGGATTGCGTGATTGATCAAGAGCCACCCAGTTTCCGTGTCTCCGGGGCGAGAGGCGGATCGCGCGTCGGTCACTGATCAGGTGGACCGAAATACCCGGCGCGATCCTCGTCTCGGCCGAGGTGCGTCGCGGCGCCTCTTGTCCGGCGGCCCGGGCAATGTCCGTCAGCGCCTGCCCAACGGCAAGCCCCGCAAGGTAGCTTCTACATAGGCCAGCGGCGCGGGATTGCGGGGCTGCGTCAACAAGACCCGAGTCCGGTGCCGCAAGATGGAACGTGATCACCCGTTCCATCAGCGCGCCTAGGCCAGGCGCCGCGACCGCCAGATCGGCATAGACCGTGTCGACCGTCCCGTCGGACGGCAGGACGCTGCCGCGAGCGGTCCACAGCACGACACCGGCGGTGTGCTTACGGACAAGCCCGCGCTGGCGCAAGCGAAAGTCGCGTTCCGCGGGCGGCAGCGAGGTGAGCCATCGCAGGCGCTGGCGCCCGTCGGCGACGACCTGGTCGAACGGCATCGCCTCGGCCGCCTCTGCTACTCTGCTGGTCGCGGACGCGGCAATGTCGTGTAGCGCCAAGGCGTCACCCTCCCGCACGATGGTGATGCTGCGACCATATGCGCCGCCTGCATCTTTGAACACCTGCGCCGCGTCGGCAAAACCGCGCAGGCTCGGATCGTCGACACCGACTGTGACGCGAAGAACGAGCGGGCCAAAGGCCCTTCGGCTATCGGCTTCCAGATGCTTCAGGCTTTCGACCAGTGTCGCTTTTCCTTCACGATTTCACTGCGTGGTTTTCACATGATTTCCGCGACGTAGCTCTGGAAGCGACACGGGTTTCTGCGTTGCGAACTCAATTTCATTGCGGATTTCAACGGGGTTTGAAGGGCACGGTGGCACGACAGCGCTCAGCAAGATCGGCCCTTAGAGCGAGCAGCTTGCCGCGCTTCGGAGGAGGCCTGGTCGAAGGCAATTCGGATCGCTTGCGAACTTGACCGGGTTTTCGACGGCGACCCGCCGCTGCGGGAGGCTATCAGCCGGGCAGCGGTGGAATTGCGCTTTTCGACCCGTCAGGCCTACATTCACCTCGCTCGTTATCGAGAGGACCACCGTGTCTCGTCGCTTCTTCCTCGGACGAACGGCGCGGAGCGGGCGAGGATCGGCCGGGGTGGAAGCTATCATTTCCGACACTTTGCGGGAGATGTGGCTGTAGGAGGACCAACCCGATCTTGCGCCCATCGTTGACGAAATCCGTGCGCGCTATGCCAGCGAAGTGCTATACTCACCGGCCTATATCAACGTGGTCAAGCGGACCCCGTGCATGTTCACCCCCGAGGAGATCGCGCGGCGGCGGCTTTTCGGTGGCAAGTACTTGCACCGCCTGAAACCGCGTCCGGGATATATTCGCGCCGCCTACGCCCTTGAGGTCGTCCAGATCGATCACACACCAACCGATATCCAGTTCGTCGAGGTGATCGACGATCCTGGCATCTTCATTGGAAGACCTTACCTGACCATCGCCGCCGATGTGGCGACCAGCGCCATAATTGGCTTCTGCCCAACCCTCGAGCGCCCGTCCCGCCTCTCAGTCGCCTTGTGCCTTGCCTACGCGATCTGCCTAAAGGATGATAGGCTGCTAGAACGCGGGATTGCGCGCCTATGGGAAACGTACAGCCGCCCGAAGCAGATCGTCGTTGACTCCGCCAAGGAATTTTAGAGCAGTACCTTTACGAAAGGATGCGCCGACTTCGGCATCACCTTCAGAACCCGGAACAAGAGAGCAGTTCACCGAGGTGGGGTTGTCGAGCGCCACTGTGAAAAAGTGAACAAGGTGCGTCGCTCTCTCCCTGGCAAGACCGGACGGTCGATCGCGGACCGCGGCGATGACCTGCCCTCCGGTCGTCCCTCGTTCATAACGAGGGCCCTTGGGTTTGATAGTATTCGGTTTCGGGTGTGGCAAGCGCGCCGGGCACGGTGCCATCAGATTGATCAAGCGCCCGGCGCGCTTCTGCGGGGGTCTTGCCGAGGGAGGAATGCGGCCTCGCGCTCCGCCGCCGCGGCTGCCTCCGCCAATCTGTTCGCCGATGAGCCGCTACCCGACATCGGCTCGGACGTCTGGAAGGCCCTTTGGGAGGCTGCCCAGGACTATTCGCGCGCCTCTGCCTATCCTGACCATCCGCTTCCCGTAACCGGGACCGGCGCCCATTGCGTCCTCTGCCAGCAGCCTCTCAGTGAGGAAGCTTCGAAGCGGCTCAGCAGCTTCGAAGCTTTCGTGCAGGATGAAAGCAAGCGCCGCGAACAGGAAGCTGCGGACGCGTATGACGAAAAGCTCGAGGAGGTCTCGGCGCAAGCCATCTCCATGAAAGATCTTGCGGCAATCATCGCGACGATCCGCAATGACATCGGGCAAGAGGAAGTCGCGAGCGCCCTTCGCCGCGAGACCCTCCATCTCGCGTGGCGGCTGCGTGCCATCCTGAGAACTCACGGCCTTGCGGTTCTGCCCGATCTTCCGCTTGCAGGCACCATCTCGCTTGATCCGCTACGCATGGCGCTCAGTGGCATCGCCACGCGCATCGAAGGCCTGCAGTCCGAGGCCAGTTCCCCGCAGCGCGCCGCGCTCATCGCCGAGCGCGACGGCCTCGCCGACCGAAAGTGGCTTAACGTAGTGAAAGCCGATGTGCTTGCCCAGATCGAGCGCCTCAAGGCCATCGAGGTGATCGAGAAAGCCAGCAAGGACACTGCGACGAACAAGATCACCACCCAGAGCGCTCGTGTCGCCGAGGCGCTGGTCACCAACCGCTTGCGCGGTAGGTTTGCGATCGAGGTAGACAAACTCGGGGTCGCCGGTCTCGCTATCGAACTTCAGCAAGCCAAAACCACAGCTGGCGTCCCCTTCTTCCAGGTCCGGCTGGTCAACAAGCCGAGCGAGCCGGTCGGCAAGGTCTTGAGCGAAGGCGAGCATCGCTGCGTCGCGCTCGCCGCCTTCCTTGTAGAGCTGTCGACCATCGATGCGCAATCCGCTATCGTGTTCGACGACCCCGTTTCTTCGCTCGACCATTTGCATCGCGACAGGGTTGCCGCTCGACTGGCCGATGCCGGACAGACCCGCCAGGTCATCGTCTTCACCCACGATATGGCGTCCTTGCTCCTTCTCGAAGAAGCCTACCGGGCAACCAAAGATCGCGATGCGACGCCGGTAGCGTACCGCCTGATCAGTCGCGGGACGGAAAACGCGGGCTATTGTCATCAGGACCCGCCGGCCAACGTCATGCCTCTTGATAGGGTGATCGATGGAATGAAGACGCACCTCGCCAACGTGAAAATCCATCACGAACGAGGCGACCAGGCGAAGTGGCTGCGCGAGGTGACGTCCTTCCAGGACCAACTCCGCACGACCTGGGAACGCGCCGTCGAAGAAGCGGTCGGCCCTGTGATCCGCCGCCTGTCCCGCAAAGTCGAAACGACGGGCCTCATCAAGCTCACCGTCCTCACCAACGCGGATTGCACCGCTATGCGCGAGGCGTTCGGCCGCTGCTCCGCGCTCCTCCACAGCCAGCCTGGCGAGATCAATCCCCGGCTGCCCGCGCCATCCGTGATCCATGCCGAAATCGACGCATTGGAAAATTGGATCGCCGACATTCGGTCGCGGCAGGAGAAGGCCGCTTGATCACGCTTCATGCCGCGCAGCCTTGCATCGGGGGTGATCCGAACGGGACCGCTTCCATGAAGATAAGGGATGCAGCAATCTCATTCAAATGGTTGCATTCTGGAGCCTCCTTGGCCGACTGCAGCGAGGTCGACCATCCGCTTAGGGCCTGAAGCTGCCGAACCCGGCGGGTTTCCCCGCCGGGCCCAAGGGGGAGACCCCGTTCCTCAGAACGGGATCTCGTCGTCGCGGTCGACCAGCTCGGGGCTTTCACCCTCGGCCGATTTCGGGCGGCTCAGGAAGTCGACCTTCTCGGCGATGATCTCGCAGCCGTAGCGGTCGACACCGGCTGCGTCGGTCCACTTCGTGTAGTGGATGCGACCGTGGACGAGGACCTTCATGCCCTTTTCGCAATGCTCTGCGACCGTCTTGCCGAGACCGTTGAAGCAGGTGATGCGGTGCCATTCGGTGTCCATGACCCGGTAGCCGTTCTCGTCGCGGATCACGCGACCTTCCGAGAGGCGCGGCCGCGAGGTGGCCAGGGTGAAGTTGGTGATCTTCGTGCCGCTTTGGGTCGAGCGCACTTCGGGCTTTTGACCGATGTTGCCGGCGAGGATGACGATGTTCTGCATGCTAAGCTCCTGTGTTTCCTGTCCCTGGGACCGTCCCTTCGACAAGACCCGAAAAAAGCCTGTCGGCTGAGGCGTGCACGGGAGACGGAACGTCGACCGGAAACCTCCAGAGGGCCGGGGTGGAGCGGGCAGCCCTGAAAGGGCAACACGGCCCGGACTGACGCGGGGTTGCGCGCCAGATGCCGAACAGGCTTAGGGGATTGTCAGTCGAAGGGATGGCGCCGGGGATAGGAGCGACGTGGGGCTCTTGCAGAACTCGGCCTTCCTGGCCAAGGCAACGAGGTTGAAGCATTTAACTAAGCGCCAACCCTCCAGTTCAAGCCAACCTCATCCCCCTGCCCCATCGCGGTGACCTCCGTGGGAGTTGCGATGTTGCGACCGGACGGCTATCCCGGATGCAGCATTCAGAGGGCTCAATGGCTGATTTCAATCTCGAGGCGATGTCGCTCAAGGAACTGCGGCAATTGCAGAAGGACCTCGCCAAGGCGATTTCCACCTACGAGGACCGTCACAAGGCCGAAGCCCGCGCCAAGCTGGAAGCGATCGCCAAGGAGATGGGCTACTCCCTCGCCGAACTGATCGGTGTTGAGGTGAAAGCCACCCGTGCGCCGGCCCTCGCGAAGTACAGGCACCCTGAGAACGCGGCCCTCACCTGGTCGGGCCGGGGCCGGAAACCGCAGTGGTTCGCAGACCACATCAACGCCGGCAAGGACCCGAGCGCTCTGGCGGTCTGACGGAGTTGGGTGACCCCGCCCGGGCGAAGCATGGCCCAAGTTAAGGAAACCGGTTTTTGCTGACACGACCGTTCGATCATGTTACAAAAACGACGATTTCTTAACACGACGCAGAGCACATGTTAAAGCCGACCTATGCCATTCCCGCCCTGCCACCCCCGGCCGAGATCGAAACCGTTCCGGTCCTGAAGGCGCTCGCTCGCGCCAGCCGCGCGCTTGCGGATCTGAAGGGTCAGGCCAAGACCATTCCGAACCAAGGCATCCTGATCGACACGCTGGCTCTTCAGGAAGCCAAAGCTTCGTCGGAAGTCGAAAATATCGTCACTACGCAGGATGAACTGTTTCAGGCGGATGTTTTCCCTGACGATCCGCAGTCCCCGGCGGCCAAAGAAGTAGCGCTGTATCGCGACGCTCTGCGCCTCGGATACGCACGCTTGGGCGAAACCGGCGGCCTCATTCCGAATTCGGCGCTCATCGACATGTTCCGCTTGCTGAAGGGCCGCAGCGATGGATTTCGAGTGACACCGGGTACTGCCCTCAAGAACGAGCAAACAGGGGAGATCGTCTTCGTCCCCCCCCAGGATGCGCACGAAATTGTCCGCCACATGACGGCGCTCGAACGGTTCATCAACGACGATGAACTCAGCGATCTCGATCCGCTCATCAAGATGGCTTTGATCCATCATCAGTTCGAAAGCATCCACCCGTTTCCGGATGGGAACGGACGTATCGGGCGCATCCTCAACGTACTTTATCTGACCAGAACGGGGTTGCTCGACATCCCTGTGCTGTACCTGTCGCGATTCATCACCCGTAACAAAGCGGACTACTACAGGCACCTTCAGGCGGTGCGCGACACGGGCGATTGGGAACCCTGGGTCATCTACATGCTGGAGGCCGTTGCAGAGACTTCTGCCACAACAGTTGAGATCGTCACCGGCATCCGACAGCAAATGGCGGACGTGAAGCATCGGCTACGTGAGGACTTGCCGAAGATTTACAGCCAGGAACTTCTGAACAACTTGTTTCGCCATCCCTACACCCGGATCGAATATCTGCAGAACGATCTGGATGTCAGTCGGCAGACGGCCGCGAAGTACCTCGACACCTTAGCTGAGCATGGCGTTGTCGAAAAGCACCGCTCTGGAAAGCACAACTACTTCATCAACGTCGCCTTGGTGAAACTCTTCCTCGACGTGTCGGGCGGACCGTAAGCCCGACACCGGGCATTCGGCTCCTTGGGCAGTCGTGCCGACCTCCGCGTCGGCTCAGATTTCCGGGCCAACGAGAGGTATGAAAGCCGAACGGCCCGGATCGGGGCCCCTGCCCCGATGCCGAACCCTCGGCAAAAGCGTGGGCATTATGCCCACGGGTCGACCTCAGCGACCACTTGAACCTCGTCGCCGTCGATTTCATCGGCAGGGACGGCGCCGAAGGTTCCATCCCCTGCCTGGAAGACGACGATCGAGACCATGAGCGTGGCGGCAAGGGAGGCAGCGAAGGCGTGAGCATCTTTGCGGGACATCTGTTTGGCTCCTGTCTTGGAGGCGGGGGACCATCCCCCGCGCGACAGGACCTCGAAGGCCCGAAGACTGGCTGACATCACCGGGTGCGTTCGGCTCGTCCGAATCCACCCGGCGGCAAGGGCTTGCCCGTAGTCCGACCCCGCGCGGGTTGATCTCGAAGACGGGATTCGGGGCAAGGAAGGGAATGGCGAGCGGG
>OFDN01000511.1_pt1 | contig 31401 bp, 27 predicted proteins | sample 1520971 | NCBI WGS metagenome assembly OFDN01 (sample SAMEA94257418, study PRJEB24077) | hot springs metagenome | biome: Aquatic biome; feature: Geographical feature; material: Water | place: India | collected 2012-06-12 | depth 5 m | reverse complement strand
AAAGTTATTAATCAGGTCAGGCCATGCAAATCAAAATCAACCGTGAGGTTTTGCTTAAACCCCTCAATAGTGTCACTGGCATCGTAGAGCGCAGACATACGCTGCCCATCCTTTCTAACCTGCTGGTGAACATCAAGCAGCAAGAAATGCATCTGACAGCCACTGATCTGGAAATGCAAATTTCACTCAAGGTCAATAGCGGCATTGAAGGCGAATTGAGTACGACGATTTCGGCTAAAAAATTGCTGGATATCTGTCGTTCATTACCAGATAGCGCGTCTATTGAAATGAATAACCAGGATAATCGCATCACTCTCAAAGCAGGTAAAAGCCGGTTTAACCTGCAAACCTTGCCTGCGGCTGATTATCCTTTGATGAGTAAAGCCAGCGGCCAGAACATTAGTTTTAGTCTGGCGCAATCAGAGCTTAAACGCTTGCTCAAGCAGGTGGAGTTCGCCATGGCGCAACAGGATATCCGTTATTACCTGAACGGTTTGTTGCTCGAAGTAAATGGCAACCAGCTACACGTGGTAGGCACGGATGGCCATCGTTTGAGTTACACCAACACTACACTCGACCAAAGCTTTGAAAAAACAGAGGTCATTTTGCCGCGCAAAACAGTGCTGGAACTGACCAAGTTACTCGATGAGCAATCAGAAGCTCCGGTGGTGATTGATTTACTTAATGGCCAGGTGAGTTTTGAGTTTGGGGATATCCAGCTCATCAGCAAAGTGATTGATGGCAAATTTCCGGATTACAACCGCGTGATTCCAACCGGTCACCAAAATACGTTTATGGTGAACCGGGTGGCGATTTTAAGTGCGTTGCAACGTGCTTCAATTTTGTCCAACGAAAAATATCGCAGTATTCGCATGGTGATTACAGCAGGCTTACTCAAGCTGATTAGTACTAACACTGAGCAAGAAGAAGCCGAAGAAGAAGTGGAAATCGACTACAGTCAAGTTCCTTTGGATATTGGCTTTAATGTGACGTATCTGATCGATGTGCTGAATAACCTAAGTGATGAGCAAATTGAGTTTGCCTTTGCCGATGCCAATAGCAGTTGTCTGATTACTGCTGCCAGCGATAGCAACTATAAATACGTTGTGATGCCAATGCGCATATAATGCACGCACTCGTGTTTCACGTGAAACACGCTGCAGTGACTTTTAATCTCAATTAAAGAAACTTTTGTTATGGCAGAGCCACAAGAATATAACTCAGACAGTATCAAGATTTTGGAAGGTTTGGACGCCGTACGTAAGCGTCCCGGCATGTACATTGGTGACACGTCAGATGGTTCTGGTTTGCACCATATGGTATTCGAAGTGCTCGATAATGCGATTGACGAGGCGCTGGCAGGCCACTGTGACGACATTAAAGTGATTATCCACCCGGATAACTCGATCAGTATTTCTGATAACGGCCGCGGTATTCCTACCGATATTAAAGACGACGACAAACATGAGCCTAAACGCTCTGCGGCTGAAATCGTCATGACCGAATTACATGCCGGTGGTAAGTTTGACCAAAACTCTTACAAAGTCTCTGGCGGATTGCATGGCGTCGGTGTGTCTGTGGTCAATGCCTTGTCAGACTGGCTAAAACTGAAAATTTATCGCAAAGGCAAAGTGCACCAGATGGAATTTCATCGCGGTGTGCCACAAGCGCCATTAGCGATCACCGGCACCACAGACAAAAAAGGCACAGAAGTGCACTTTCTGGCCTCGGTGGAAACATTTGTGCTGGTTGAATATCACTTTGAAATTCTGGCCAAGCGGATCCGCGAATTATCTTTTTTGAATAATGGCGTCAAAATTGAGCTGATTGATCAACGCACGGGCAAGTCTGAAAACTTTGCCTTTAGCGGAGGCATCAAAGGTTTTGTCGAGTACATGAACCGCACAAAAACCGTGCTGCATCCAAAAGTGTTTTACGCCATCAGCGAAAAAGACAATATGACGGTAGAAGTAGCGATGCAATGGAACGATAGCTACTCTGAAACCGTACAGTGTTTTACCAATAATATTCCGCAACGCGATGGTGGCACACACTTGACCGGCTTGCGTACAGCGATGACACGCACGCTGAACCAGTATATCGAGCAAAACGAATTTGCTAAAAAAGCCAAGGTTGAAACCACAGGCGACGATATGCGCGAAGGCATTACCTGCGTGTTGTCAGTCAAGGTGCCTGATCCTAAATTCTCCTCACAAACCAAAGATAAACTGGTGTCTAGCGAAGTGCAGCCAGTGGTGTCTGAGATTGTGGCAGCTAAACTGGCTGAGTTTTTAGAAGAAAATCCGGTCGATGCCAAAATTGTTTGCGGCAAGATCGTAGAAGCCGCGCGTGCACGAGAAGCTGCGCGTAAGGCGCGTGAAATTACACGTCGTAAAGGCGTGATGGATACTATGGGTCTGCCAGGCAAACTGGCTGATTGCCAGGAAAAAAATCCAGCCTTGTCTGAACTCTACCTGGTCGAGGGTGACTCAGCGGGTGGTTCAGCCAAACAAGGCCGTGACCGTAAGTTCCAGGCGATTTTGCCGCTCAAGGGTAAGATTCTCAACGTAGAAAAAGCACGTTTTGACAAACTGCTGGGCTCACAGGAAATCGCCACGCTGATCACAGCCATGGGTACCGGCATTGGCAAAGATGACTTTAACCTGGAAAAACTGCGTTATCACCGTATCATCATCATGACCGATGCGGACGTCGACGGTGCGCACATCCGTACCTTGTTGCTGACGTTTTTCTATCGCCAAATGCCAGAGTTGGTCGAAAACGGCCATATCTACATTGCGCAACCACCGCTCTATAAAGTCAAACAAGGCCGCGATGAGCGCTACCTCAAAGACGAACACGAGCTGGACGAATACCTGCTCAACTCTGCCTTGCGTGATGCCGTGCTGGTGACTAAAGAAGGCGGCGACATTCTAAAAGATGACGCCCTGACTAGTATCGCCAAACAAATGGTGCTGACAGAAGCCGTAATCCGCCGTATTGCCAACCTTTATGATGAAAGCGTGTTACGCGCGATTCAAGATTTGGGTGACCTCGATTTGAGCACAGAGTCTGCTGCCAATGCAGCCGCTGAAAAACTGCGTCCTATCCTTGGTGCCGTCGGTTCTGAAGTCATCGTTGCACAAGACACTGAAACCAGTGTTTACCGCCTCGAAGTGAACAAATACGTGCACGGTAACCTCGAAAGTTGCGTGATTGATGCTGCATTCTTAAGCAGTGGCGATTATCGCCAAATCAACCGCACCTCAAACATGGTTAACAACCTGTTAGGCGAAGGCGCATTGATCAAGCGCGGCGAAAAAGAGCAAAAAGTCAGCACCTTTAAACAGGCGCTGGACTGGTTGCTGGGCGAAGCCAAACATAACCTGAATATTCAGCGTTATAAAGGCCTGGGCGAGATGAACCCGGAACAATTGTGGGAAACCACCATGGACCCTACCGTACGTCGCTTACTCAAAGTGCAAATTGAAGATGCCATCGGCGCCGATGAAATCTTCACCACATTAATGGGCGATAACGTGGAACCACGCCGTGCATTTATCGAAAGCAATGCACTCAGCGTCAGCTCACTTGATATTTAACGAATCCTGCTTTTATCAGCACTAAAAAAGCGCCTGTGGGCGCTTTTTTATTACTCACTTTTTTAAACCAATATTCATGCGAGCTTTTAACTAACCGTTCAATCACACAACGCTCATAGGCTTATGCGTAGTGTTGATGTGGAGTGTCACGGTCGGTTTGTTCAGAGCGCTGCTGAAATTTTTTGCCCAATCGCTGGGGCCGTCATGATTTTCAGTGTGGCTGGATTATTTGCTAATGTCGTTATCGGCTCTGCCACTGACAGGGGGCAGGCAATTGAGCTAGGCATGATTAATTATCTGTGGCCTAGCCTGACCATTTTGTTTGCATTGTTGGCTGACCCGTAATGCTGCTTTGCTTGCTCTGCATTGTGTGGGCGCTGTATTGTGCGTTTACTCGGCATTTTGACAGCGGCATCAATGGTGTGCCGTTATTTTTGGTAGCAACGGCTGGTGTGTTATGGCTTGCGTATTTGTTTAGCGACCAAGCCACGTTGGTATTTAACATGGGCGGATTACTGCAGGTGTTTGTCATGGGGGTGATGATGGCCACCGCCTATTCCTGCTGTAACCACAGCATCCAACACGGCAATCTGGCCATATTGGCTACCATGTCTTATTTCACGCCAGTTTCTCAGTCCTGCTGGCAAGCATGTGGTTGGGTATCCATCCACACACAGGTTTTATGTATGGAGTAAGCCTGGTGACGTTAGGCTCGTTATTAAGCGGGTGGGCGAACAAAGGCTGATTCAACAGTATTCTGCACATGTATTCTATAAAGGCTGTTTGCAAGCCTTTGCCGGATTTATCTGACAACAAAATCAGAGTTTCACCAGTTTTTAACTAAAAATAGCCGACCTAAACTAATAGAAATTTCCAAGCAGTACTGTCTGGTATGCACATGGCCGGACTGGTAAAGAATTCCATTAGATTAGGTTGAATGAAACATGGCGTCCCCAGAATTTGCAAAACAGATTTTTGATGTCTTACGTTTTTCGATAGACTTGGCCTGTAACGAACAAGATTGGTCTAATGTCAGCCGTGATGCCTTGGCCTTTGGTTTCACCCAGACAGATGTCTCCTCTGCCTTTGCTTATGCACAGCGGTTTGACCTGCACATTGCGCCAGAAACTTACTTCAGCCTGCAATATCGGTCATTTGATCCATCCGGTCCCTTTCGTACATTGCCCGCCGTCAGCAAATTTGAGCTAACAATGTCACGTGGGGCTGAGATGATTTGTGCCCACCATAATGGATTTGATGAGCCTGTCACGGCCAAAAATGCATCCGACTGGAGTGAGCTTTCATTTACCTAAATGGTATACCTGCTAACGGCGTCCCATGTTTTTCACAGGAGATGACTATGTCTAAAGATAACCCTGATACGCAAACACCAAATAAGCCAATCTTCCAATCCGATAAGACAAAAGTCAACAACCCACAACAGCCAAATAAGCTTAGCGATACGCTAGAGGCTGAAATCGCATCTGAAGTGGCGCATGGCCAGCTTACTGACAAAGAACTCAATAGCGGTAACGATATTTGATGTTTCAATAAAAGATTGAATTGCCACCTTTACGCGAGCATAAATTGTCTGACCAATTGGCATAGGCGATCGAATGCCGGATGTGCTTTAGCCGTTAAACGCTGGCCACTGTCTTCTAGCCGTTGTACCTGTACTGGCACGCCAGCTTGCAATAACTTGCTGGCATAGGTTTCGGCCTCATCGCGTAAAGGGTTGCTAGCGCTAGTCATCACCAGGGCAGGCACCAGCCCGGCCAATCGGCATGAGTTTACGGGTGACACATAAGGGTGCAGGGCATTGCTGGCTACTTGCGTATAGTCGGCCCAGGCCCGTCTGCAAGGGCTATCTAGTGCTGCTGCCAGTGACTTTGAGGTTTGTGAGGCATCCAGCATAGGGTTAATTAATATTTGCCCTTGCAAGCTGTGCTGGCAAGCCAAACCACGGTCGCGAAACAACATGGCAACCACGGCCGCCAGATTGCCGCCCGCCTGCTCCCCGCCGACAAATATCTGTTTTGCATCAGCGCCTATATTTTTCGCTTGTGCACTTACCCATGCCAGCGCCTCATAAGCCACCTCTATTGTGTCTGGGAACTGCATGGCCGGCGCTAAGGGATAGCCTACACACACCACTAGCATATGCGTAGCGAGTGCCTGGGCTAAGTCGTGCGCCGTTTCAATGCTGCCGCAGTTAAACAAGCCGCCATGAAAATAAATCAACACCGGCTGTTTGCCCCTAGCCACGCGCTGGCCAAATATTTGCAATGTGATTGGCACCTGGGTCGCCGAGACTAAAAAAGTCGTTGTCCACATGGTTTACAGTGCAGGCACCGCCATGCCGCGCTTGACTGCTGGACGTTCGCCGACCAATTGCAGCCAGCGGTGTAACGCTGGTTTGGTTGCTAATGACTGTTCAAGCACGTCGTTCAAGTAGGGGGTTGCAGCCAGCACCCACGGGTAGCAGGCAATGTCAGCAATCGAATAGTCTGCACCGGCCAGATAAGCGTGAATACTCAGTTGTTTCTCCATGACACTGAGTAACCTGTCTGCTTCTTCGGTAAAGCGTGCAATGGCCAGTGCTGACTTTTCTTCACTCCTCACCGCAAAAAAACCAAGCTGGCCCAGCATTGGCCCCAATGCACTGGTTTGCCAGTGCAACCATTCAAAAGCGCTGTAACGCGCCTGGCCTTGCTGCGCTAACAACTGGCCGTGTTTTTCAGCCAGGTAGGTCAAAATGGCGCCGCTCTCAAAAATCACTACCGCGTCACTATCTGGGGACGTATCCACGATCGCCGGGATCTTGTGGTTAGGCGAAATCGCACTAAAGTGCGCAGAAAACTGCTCGCGCTTACCCAGATCAACCGGGCTCACCGCATAGTCGAGCCCCAGCTCTTCCAGCATGATGGAGATTTTTCGACCATTCGGTGTTGCCCATGTGTATAAGTTGATCATTCGTTTGCTTTCTAAAATTAACGTAAGCCGCCACCCACTAGCAATTGCTCGCCAGTCAGCCAGTAAGAGTCCTCTGAGGCCAAAAACGCTGCCACTGAGGCAATATCATTCGGTTGACCCGTGCGGCCCAGTGGCGTTTGTGCCACATAGCCACTTTCCATCTCTGAGCCAATCACGCCAGCCGTTTGGGTGCCTTCGGTGGCGACCAGGCCAGGATTTAAGGCATTGACGCGAATCTTGCGTGGGCCCAGCTCTTTGGATAACGAGCCAGTGATCGCATCCACTGCGCCTTTGGTCGCGGTGTACACCGCTGCACCTGGTGGCGTTAAGCGACTCACTACTGAGCCAATGTTGATAATGCTGCCGCCTTCAGGTAGGTATTTCACCGCGGCCTGGGTCGTCAACAATAAACCCAGCACATTGATATTGAATTGTTTGTGGAAGTGTTCAGGGGTGATTTCTTCAATGCTGGCAAATTCATAAATGCCGGAGTTATTCACCAGAATATCCAGCTGGCCATAATTGCTAATCGCCGCCTCTATAATCGCCTGTGCGTCTGCCGCTTCACTCACATTGCCGCCTACGGCGACGGCCTTGCCACCGGCAGCAATAATCTCTGCCACCACTTTGTCTGCGCCTGCTTTGCTAGACAAATAATTCACCACCACCGCTGCGCCATCACGCGCAAAGCGTTTAGCGATTTCTGCGCCTATGCCTTTAGAGGCACCAGTGACTACCGCGACTTTACCTTCAAGTTTGTTGCTCATAAAAATCTCCTAATATTTAAAAAGTGAAAGGTTGTTTGAAACTGGTGACCACTATAAATAAATAAAAAACACAGATAAATCACCTAAATATGCAATCACTGTGCTAATTTATTGGACAATCAAGAGAGCTTAGAGGGGCTTATGGATAGATTCGACACCATGCTGGCGTTCACGCGCGTGGTAGAGTTAGAGAGCTTTACCAAAGCAGCCATGTCGCTCAACCTGCCAAAAACCACCGTCTCGGCCCAGGTGCTGGCACTGGAAAAACGTTTACGTGTGAAGTTATTGCACCGCACCACTCGGCGCATCAGCGTCACCACCGATGGCGCCGCTTATTACGAACGCGCGATCAGGTTATTAAACGAGCTAGAAGAAACCGAAGCCGCCCTCAACCAGGCTACCGCCAGCGCAAAAGGGCGCTTGCGGGTAGATGTACCCACGCCGTTAGGGCGTTTGGTGATTATTCCGTCACTGCCAGACTTTTTTAACCGCTACCCCGAGATACAACTCGAAATCGGTTGCGACGACAGGCCGATTGATTTGTTAGAGGAGGGCGTCGATTGCGTCATCCGCATCGGCAACCCGCTAGATAGCAGCCTGGTCGCCCGCCGCGTAGGCACCATGCAGTTTATGCTGGTTGCCTCGCCAGACTATTTAAAAACCTACGGTACACCCCAAACTCCAGACGACCTTCAACGTCACCAGGCCGTGCACTTCTTTTCATCCAAAACCGGCAAAGTCCGCAACTTCATCCTGCAGCAAGATGGCGTAGAACAAGAAATCCCCACCATACGCAAACTGGCGATTAATAACGGTGACGCCATCGTCGCCGCTGCATTAGCAGGCATAGGCATCTGTCAACTGCCTGCGTTTATGGTGCAAGGTTATTTAAATGAGGGTAAGTTAGAAAAAGTGCTGGATGATTATGGGGTGGGGAGTTTGCCGATTAATGCGCTGTATCCACAAAACCGGCATTTATCCTCAAAAGTGCGGGCGTTTATTGAATGGGTGGCGGAGTTGTTTGCAGAATGTAGTTTGCTACAAAATCGCCCATAAACTAAATCTAAATATTTACTTACTATCTTGATTGGGGATGAATTAAAATCTAGCAACAACGACTATAAATCCTATTCACATGACTGAAAATCAAAACCCTGAGCAGAAAGCGCGTGACCGCATTGATGCTTTGCTTGAACAGGCTGGTTGGGTGGTTCAGCATAATAAGAAAATAGACTTTTCTCGTGGAATAGGCATTGCTGTTAGGGAGTACACGACAGACATTGGCCCCGCCGATTATGTGTTGTTCATTGATAAAAAAGCGGTTGGCGTGATTGAGGCCAAGCGCGAGGATTTGGGCCAAAACATCACCTCTGTTGAACAACAAACTGAAGGTTATGCCAATGCAAAACTCAAGTGGGTGAATAACCAGGCCCCTTTAGCGTTTTTGTATGAAAGCACAGGGGTGATTACACGTTTTACGGATGGCCGTGATCCTAAGCCACGCTCACGAGAGGTCTTTAATTTTCACCGCCCTGAGACACTTAAAGAATGGCTAAGCCAGACTAAGAGCCTGCGTGGTCGCTTACTAGATATTCCCCCGCTCAATCCAGAGCATAAACCAGCCAGCGAATTGCGTTTAAGGGATTGCCAAGAATCAGCAATCAGCAATCTTGAATTTTCATTTAAAGCAGATAAACCTCGAGCCTTGATACAAATGGCGACGGGCGCGGGTAAAACTTACACTGCGATTACCTCAATCTATCGATTATTAAAGTATGCAGAAGGCAAACGCATCTTGTTTCTGGTAGACACCAAAAACCTGGGTGAGCAAGCAGAGCAGGAGATGATGTCATACCTGCCCATAGACGATAACCGAAAATTTACCGAGCTATACAGCGTACAGCGCCTCAAATCGAGCTTTGTCGATAAGGGCGCGCATGTGTGTATTAGCACTATTCAGCGTTTGTATTCCATACTCAAAGACAAAGAGCTGGACGAAGCCACTGAGGAGATTAACCCGGCAGAGTTGGTGCAGGGTAAGGCACCTATGCCTGTGGTATATAACGAAAAGATCCCGCCAGAATTTTTTGATTTTATTTTCATCGACGAATGTCACCGCTCGATTTATAACCTGTGGCTGCAAGTGCTCGATTATTTTGATGCCAGTTTAATCGGGCTGACCGCCACGCCGGACAACCGTACCTACGGCTTTTTTAAGAAAAATGTCGTGAGTGATTATAGTCACGAAAAAGCGGTGGCCGATGGTGTCAATGTGGGCAACGAAGTCTATCTGATCAACACTGAAGTGAGCCAGCAAGGTGGCAAGTTATCTGCCAACCAACTAGTCGAGCGTCGTGAAAAATTCACGCGCAAAAAACGCTGGGAGCTGGCCGATGAAGACGAAGCATATTCAGCAACCCAGCTAGACCGTAAAGTGGTTAACCCAGACCAAATCCGCACCATTATTCGTACCTTTAGAGAACGTTGGCCAGAGATATTCCCCGGCCGCAAAGAAGTGCCAAAAACGCTGATTTTTGCCAAAACCGATAGCCATGCCGATGACATTATTCAAATCGTGCGTGAAGAGTTTGGCGAGGAAAACAAGTTTTGCAAAAAACTCACTTATAAAATTGATGAAGACCCAAAATCGGTGCTGGCGCAGTTCCGTAACGAATACCATCCGCGTATCGCCGTGACGGTAGACATGATCGCCACTGGCACCGATGTCAAACCGCTCGAATGTCTGTTGTTTATGCGTGATGTTAAAAGCCGCAACTACTTTGAGCAAATGAAAGGACGCGGCACCCGCACGCTTGATTTAGACGACTTACGCAAAGTCACACCCTCCGCCACCAGCGCCAAGACGCATTATGTGATTGTCGATGCCATCGGTGTGACCAAATCGCTTAAAACCGCCAGCCAACCGCTGATTACCAAACCCACCGTGCCACTTAAAGACCTCGCCATGGGGGTGATGATGGGCGCGCATGACGAAGACACCGTCAGCTCGCTCGCAGCTAGGCTAGCGCGCCTGAATAAACAATTGAGCAAAGACGAACAACAACAGATTAAAGCCAAAACCGGCGGCATTGAGCTGACGCATATCATCGGCAGCCTGTTTAATGCGATTGATGCCGATATGGTAGAAGCGAAAGCACTGGAAATCGCAGGCCAACCCATAGGCACCGACCCCGGCGAGCACAACCGCGCCAAAGCCCAAGAACAACTGGTTGCCCAAAGCGCCAACCTATTCACAGGTGAGTTAATTGACCTCATCGACAGCATACGCCGCGACCACGAGCAAACCATAGACCACGAAAATCTCGATACCGTGACCTATGCCGGCTGGGATAAAGAAGCCGCTGACCACGCACAGAGCATGGTCACCGAGTTTGCCGAATACCTCACCCAACAGCAAGACAACATCACCGCACTCACCATATTTTTTAGCCAGCCTTACCGCAGGCGTGAACTCAGCTTTGAGATGATTCGCCAAGTGCTGGATAAACTTAAAGCTGATAAACCCAAACTCGCGCCCCTGCGCATTTGGCAAGCTTACAGCCAGCTCGACGCCTACAAAGGCGAGCAACCTGTGAGCGAACTCACCGCACTGGTCGCGTTAATCCGCCGCGTATGTGGCTTAGATGCTACACTCGCGCCCTTTGACGCCACTGTGCGCCGTAACTTTCAAACCTGGATCATGCAACACCACTCGGGCGACAGCCAAAAATTTAACGAAGTGCAAATGCAATGGCTACGCATGGTACGCGACCATGTGGCCAGCTCGTTTCATATCGAGCGCGATGATTTAGATATGGCACCGTTTGACGCGCAAGGCGGCTTGGGCAAAATGTACCAATTGTTTGGGCAGCAGATGGATAGCTTGTTGGATGAATTGAATGAAGTGTTGGTAGCGTGATGTTGAAAAATAAACTATGGGTTAAATGTAAGTTAGGAGAAATTGCTCAACTTAAAAATGGGTATGCTTTTAAAAGCGAAGAATACAAAAATGAAGGTATCCCTATCATTAGAATCTCAGACATTAAAGACGGTAGTGTGTCGATTGAAAACTCGAAGTTGATAAATCAAAGTTTGGAATTTGAAAATTACACTATTGAATCTGGTGACATTTTAATCGCAATGTCTGGAGCAACCACTGGTAAGTTTGGCATTTATAACTCAACAAAAAAAGCATATCAAAATCAACGTGTTGGTAACTTAAAACCAATTCTAGAGACGGCCACAGATAAAATTTTTTTATTTTATCTCTTGTATTCTTTAAAGCGAAAAATTGAAAAAGATGCTTATGGTGGTGCTCAACCAAATATTTCGAGTAACAAAGTAGAAGATATTGAAATTGAATATCCTCCACTCAACGAACAACACCGCATCGTCGCCAAAATCGAAGAATTATTTTCTGAGCTAGATCAAGGCATAGACAACCTTAAAACCGCGCAAGCGCAGCTTAAAGTTTATCGCCAAGCTCTGCTCAAACACGCTTTTGAAGGCAAACTCACCGCCGAATGGCGCGCACAAAACGCCGACAAACTCAAAAGCGCCAGCGCACTGCAACAACGCATCCAACACGCCCGCGAGCAACGCTACCAACAACAACTAGCCGAATGGCAAGCCAATGGAAAACAAGGCAGTAAACCCAAAGCGCCTAAACCAATTACACCACTAACCGTAGAGGAACTGGCTGAATTGCCTGCTCTGCCAGAGGGGTGGGCATGGACTCGATTGGGTAATACGAATGTAGAAGTAACAGATGGCCCGTTTGGCTCGAACCTTAAAAGCAGTGATTATGTTGATAGCGGTGTTCGAGTTGTTAGGCTTGAGAATATTGGTGCACTAAAGTTTATCGAAGAAAAAGAGTCTTTCGTTACAGAAGAAAAATACGAATTACTAAAACGGCATACGGTTACATCAGGCGATATTGTTTTCTCGTCATTCATTATTGAAAACGTTCGCGTCGCTTTAGTGCCACCAAGCATTACAAAGGCAATCAATAAAGCTGATTGTTTTTGCGTGCGCTTCTCTGGCGAGACATTGAGTAATGTTTATGCTGTGCTATTTTTATCAACGAGGCATGTGTACAAGCAGCTCGAATCTCTAATTCATGGGGTTGGCAGGCCACGTATTAATACTACGCAACTAAAGGATGTTGTTATCCCGGTTTGTGGTGACGCAGAGCAACAAGTCATAATTGCTGAACTTGAGGCTCGCTTGTCAGAAGTTGACCAACTCGACCAAACCATCACCAGCTGCCTGCAACAAGCCGAAGCCTTACGCCTATCTATCCTCAAAAAAGCGTTTTCGGGTGAACTGGTGGCGCAAGACCCCAACGATGAACCTGCCGCTGCCTTATTAGCACGCATACAAGCCGAAAAAGGCAAAAGTGATCGTCGTCGTCAGTAGGTATCTTGTAGGCTATTAAAGCCTGAATATACAATCGTACGGCGACGTAATATACAATTAGACGGAAACTAAATATACAATTGGACGGTATTTAAGTATACAATTAGACGGAATATTTTTATTATTATTGAATGAGTTATAAAAAATAGTGCACATTTATCACCGACATATGATGCCTGCTTTGCAGACTGCTTTGGCAGACACGCCAGTGGTGTGTTTGTTAGGGCCGCGTCAGGTGGGTAAAACCACGTTGGCTAAGATGGTTTCGCCTGATAGACCGTATATTAGTTTTGATGACCAAAACTTGCTGATGGTGGCGCAAAATGATCCCATAGGCTTTGTGCGTGGCTTGCCTGAAATGGTGGTGTTAGACGAGGTGCAGCGGGTGCCTGCACTTTTTCCAGCCATTAAGGCTGAGGTGGATAAAAACAGAACGGCAGGACGTTTTTTGCTCACTGGTTCTGCCAATTTGTTGTTGTTGCCGCATGTGCAAGAATCGCTTGCTGGCAGGATGGAGGTGGTCTATCTGCAACCACTTTCGGAGTTGGAAAAGCAAGACAGTGGGCATTGCTTGTTACAAGATTTTTTGAATGATGCGCTGAGCACGACCATCAGCACTGACAGCGTGGTGGATGGTGTAGCAGAGGCGATTTGTAGCGGTGGTTATCCTGAGCCGCTTACCCGATCCCCAGTGCGCGCACGACAGTGGTTTCGGCAATACTTAAATGCAGTGATGCAACGCGATGTGCGGGATATTGCCGCCATTAAGGATACAGACGATGTCGCCAAGCTGATGCAGATGTTGGCGTATCGCACGGCCAACTTGTTAAGTGTGAATGGTTTGGCGAATGATTTAGGCATGAACCGTATCACTGTTGAAAAATATTTCGGTGTATTAGAGCGCTTATTTTTGGTACGGGTGTTGCCTGCCTGGCATCGCAATGATGCCAGTCGATTGATTAAAGCTCCCAAAGTGCATGTGGTGGATAGCGGCTTGGCCGCTGTACTAAATCATCTGAGTGTCGAGCAGTGGCAGAGCGCAAGCGATTCTTTCGGTGCTTTATTGGAAAGTTTTGTGGTGCAACAACTGATGTGTCAGGCAGGCTGGGTCGATGCAGATTTAAAGTTTTCGCATTATCGGGATAAAGACCAAGTGGAGGTAGATTTGGTGATTGAACGAGGCAGAGACGTTTGGGGCGTAGAGGTCAAACGTGCAAGCAGTGTGAGTGAAAAAGATGGTGCAGGTCTGGCAAAACTGGCTGCGCAAGCGGGCGCTCACTTTAAAGGGGGTATGTTGCTATATACCGGTGCAAGTTGTTTACCATTAAAACAAGCGGGTTGCTTTGCCGTGCCTATGAATAGATTGTGGTTGTAACGTAAAAGGTTTTTGTATTTCAAAGCTGTTGATGAAATAAACCGTAAAGATTAATAACATGATGATTTTTATAAGAATTCTTATTTCATTGCAAATCGAAGTAGCCATTCAAAACAATCATATGAAAGCAATAAAACGTCTATGAGTGCCACTGCCTCTATTGTCTCTAAAGTTTGGAGTTTTTTAACAAGCTGCTTAGTGTGGTGATGCATTTATGCTTCAATTTTCAAAATATATAAATGTTATATTTTTTTGAAAAAACATTTATAAACAATAAGATATATAGATATAAATAATGGTGATTAAATTTTTATGCTTCATTTAAACATCATTTATGCTTCACGACGCACTTAAAGAATTGTTGTTTTCGATAACTAAATAAATTGCTTGATTAAACAGAAGAGATTATTAAATGTGCCATACCTCCTATGCTTTTACTCAATACCTCCACAGCTAACCTCCTAAGATACTACTCAAAATAAACATAAAAGTAATTAATCACTATGAATGCTACTGCCTCTATCGTCTCCAAAGTCTGGAGTTTTTGTAATACGCTACGCGATGATGGCGTGGGTTATGGCGACTATCTGGAGCAACTGACTTACCTTATTTTCTTGAAAATGGCGGATGAATATAGCCAGCCGCCGCACAATCGCAAGGTAGGTATTCCGCCAGAATTTAGCTGGCAAAGCCTGAAAACCAAGCGTGGTGCAGAGCTGGAGGTGCATTATGTGACGCTGCTGCGCGAGTTGGCGAACAAGCCTGGCATGTTGGGGCAGATTTTTACCAAGGCGCAAAACAAGATTCAAGACCCAGCAAAATTGTCTCGCTTGATCGAGATGATTAACGAAACCGACTGGGTGACCATGGGCGCGGATGTGAAAGGTGACATCTACGAAGGGTTGCTCGAAAGAAACGCAGAAGATACCAAGTCTGGCGCTGGGCAATACTTTACGCCGCGTGCCTTGATTAAAGCGATGGTGGAGTGTGTGCAGCCTGAGCCTAACAAAAGTATTGCTGACCCGGCGTGTGGCACTGGTGGTTTCTTTTTGGCCGCGTATGACTTTTTGGTACAGAGCTATCCTGCCATGGATAAGCCGCAAAAGGCGTTTTTAAAGCACGAAACGTTTTTTGGGAATGAGATTGTGGCGGGTACGCGTCGCATGTGTTTGATGAATATGTTTTTGCACAACATCGGTGAGATTGATGGCGAAAGCATGGTGTCACCTAACGATGCGCTGGTGGCGGATGACGGGCGGCGCTATGACTATGTGCTGGCAAATCCGCCGTTTGGTAAAAAAAGCTCCATGAGTTTTACCAATGAAGAAGGCGAGCAGGAGAAAGACGACCTCACCTATAACCGCCAAGACTTTTGGGCCACCACCTCTAACAAACAACTCAATTTTGTGCAGCATATTCGTACCATGCTCAAAACCACAGGCCGCGCGGCAGTGGTGGTGCCAGACAATGTGTTGTTTGAAGGTGGCGCAGGTGAAACGGTGCGCAAGCGCTTGCTGGAATCTACCGAGTTACACACCATTTTGCGCTTACCCACCGGAATTTTTTATGCCAATGGCGTGAAAGCGAATGTCTTGTTTTTTGATAACCGCGAAGCCAGCAAAGACCCTTGGACCAAAGAAATCTGGTACTACGATTACCGCACCAATATTCATCACACCTTAAAGAAAAAACCTTTGCGCTTTGAAGATTTGGCTGAGTTTATTAGCTGCTACCACCCTCAAAATCGCCATGTAAGACAAGAAACTTGGCACGAAGCCAATAACCCGGAAGGGCGTTGGCGTAAGTTTAGTTATGAGCAAGTGATTGCTCGGGATAAAACCAGTCTGGATATTTTTTGGCTAAAAGATAAAAGTCTGGCTGACCTTGATAACTTACCAGAGCCAGATGTGTTGGCCGATGAGATTATTGAGAATATAGAGGCTGCACTATCCAGTTTTAAGGCGATTACAAACAGTTTGTAGATAAACTCTTGCTCTAGACCAATTGAGTCAACTACCGAGGAATTCTCGGTAGTTGACTCAAGGGCCTCAAACAAAATGTACTTACGATGGTGATAAAGATAGAAAACTCAGAACCCACCCGCGAAGAAATAAACGCCCTCACAGGCGCCACCTTGCTGGAGTTTGGCGCTACTTGGTGCAGCTACTGCAAGGCCGCGCAATCTACAATTACTTCTGAGCTTAGTCATTTCCAGAATATCCGCCATATTAAAATCGAAGATGGCAAAGGCCGCAGGCTAGGGCGGTCGTTCCACGTGAAACTATGGCCGACGCTGATTTTTATGAAAGATGGCGTTGAGCTTAAGCGTTTGGTGAGGGAGATTGAGGCGACGGAGTTGCGGGCAGCGTTAGTCAGCTTGAGTGCCCTGCCTTAGCGGCAACCAAGCAACGGTTTAACGCCCAACGACCGAATAAGTCTGGTTGGTTGGGCGTTGGCGTTCTTAACACAAATCATCAAAGCTGGTCGGTTCGCAGATGCGGCTTTCTTCTTGCGCTAGTTGTTGTTTTTTAGACATTTCATAGCTCATTTTTCGCAGTCGCATGACAGAGCCTAAAGGGCGGTGTGCCGTAATACCGTGCCAGGGCGAGAACAACATGCCTTCATCGACTACGTGTGAACGATAAGGGCTCCAGGCGATTTGTGGTTTGGCGGTAATGCGGGCGATGGGGAGATAAGGCGACGCCTCTGTTGACCAGATGACGGTTGAGTCTTCAATCGGCATTTTCTGGAGATCGGTGCAGAGTTGTACGCGCAGCTCCCACACGGCGGTGTGCGCAATAAAGTAATCGACGATAGACTTTCTGAGACCATCGGAGGCGAGGGTATCTACCGGTTTGTTGGTGAGGGTGAGCAACTCGGGCGCAATCGGCACAAAAGCGATTTTGGCCATATAGTTGCCGTATAAAATCGGGTCTTGGCTAAAGTAGGTTTCTCCTAAAATATTGGTTTCTTGTGATTGGTGCAGATTTTTAATTAAGGTTTGCTGGCCATTTTTGAGTGACTCCACCAATTTGGCGGTGGCGCGGAATATTTGCGATAAAAAATGCCTGAACTCGGTGTTGCTTTCTGGTGTGGTGGCCATGTGTTTGAGGTTGGCGAGAAACACCTGTACGCTGGAGGACAGGAAACTGGCGCCGTTCACCAATAAAAAATTCTGGGTGATGGCGGCTTCGCTGCCTGGCAGCCGTTCACCCTCGACACCCAGCACCTTGATGGCGAGGCTGCGTGGCGTGCCGGTTTTGTCATGCAAAATATCGCCTGGCACGGTTGAAAAGCGCATCAGCAGTGGCAAGGTTTGCGCTTTGGCAAACATGCCTTGGGCCAAGGCTGCGGGCAGATGATCGTAAATCTCCATTTCGGCGTAAATGAGGCCATGACTTTTGACATGTACGCTGCGCGCGCTGTGGTTTGCATGTAAAGCTGTGATTGCGGAGAGTTTGCGCAAAGTGTCTTGCAGTTTCTCCTGGCTTTTGCGTTCGCTCTCGGCCAGCACTTCATAGGCGGGCTGATATGTGAGCGGTGAAATTCCAATCTCTGCAGTGTGTTGCATAACAACCCCCAATGCTTGAACGGGTCTGAGTCGAGGGATAAAAACGCCCCCATTCACCCGGAATGGATTTGATGGCACATGGCTTACGCATGGCTGCGTCAATGCTTTGCGTACCGCCTGATTAAAGATGCGTTTTAGGGGTTTCGGGCTCGTTTACGTGGCTTGTTGACGATACCGGGCGAGAGGTGTTGTTGGCAGCAGGCATGGTCGGTTGGGCGCCCGTGTTTGAAGGTAGCGTAAGCCTGGCCGCGCTGAGTGTTGGATCCGCTTAACATATGCATACTCCTTCATTCGTTGAGTACAAACGGCAGCCATAAAGGCTGCCGTGATTGTCGTGTGATGAATGAAACCCGAAATGCATTCGACACTTCATTACACACGCGACAATTGCAGATTACGCTGATTGACCTGCGTATTGAATAAGCAATATTCCTATGATGGTGTAGGAAATACTTAATGGCTTATTGCAAATAAACAATACTTGTTTTAGACGCAAAACAGGCGAACAAAGTTCCACAGCGTCTGCGGTGTGCCCGTGGTTTAACGGGCTTGTTGCGCATTGAATGCCGTCATCAAATTGCGGTAGTCAGGAATATGGTTGGCGCATAAGGCACCCAGGCCTTCGATATCGTTACGCCAGTCGCGGTGCAGCTCGCAGGCGACGCCAAACCAGGTCATCATTTGCGCACCGGCCGCTTCCATGCGGCGCCAGGCGGCATCGCGGGTCAGTTCGTTAAAGGTGCCTGAGGCATCAGCCACCACAAACACTTCAAACCCTTCGGCAATGGCAGATAGCGCAGGAAAGGCGACGCAAACCTCGGTGACGACGCCAGCGATAATCAGCTGCTTTTTGCCGGTGGCTTTAATGGCTTTGACGAAGTCTTCGTTGTCCCAGGCGTTGATCTGGCCAGGTCGGGCAATATAAGGCGCCTCTGGAAACAGGGCTTTGAGCTCAGGCATTAACGGGCCATTGGGGCCGGTTTCAAAGCTGGTGGTTAAAATGGTCGGCAGATTAAAAAATTTGGCGGCATCGGCCAAGGCCAATACATTATTCTTAAAACGGTCTGGCTCAATATCGCGTACCAGCGATAGCAGGCCCGCCTGGTGGTCTACCAGCAAAACGACGGCGTTGTCACGGTCCAGGCGTACATAAGGGGTATTGTGCATGATGAATATCCTCTCAAGATAGTTAGATGGTTTGGAAATCACGGCCATCAGCGTCAAGCGTGAATGCTGACGACCGTGTATCCTTTTTTTTAAATGTTGGACTACTTTACAAGCCGTTATGCGCTGACAAAACGGCCCTGGTTAAAGTCATTAATGGCCTGGTCAATTTCTTCCCAGGTATTCATGACAAACGGGCCATGACCCACCACTGGCTCATTCAGCGGCTCACCGTTGAGTAACAGCAACACTGTGTCTTGCTGTGCCTGCAATACCAGCTCATTGCCTTCACGCTGCATCACAGCCAACTCGGCAGGGCGAATGGTATGCACTTCGCCGGTTTTTACCGCGCCATGCAGCACAAAAATGGCGGTGGTATGGCCTTCTGGCAGCGTGAAGGTGGTGCGTGTCCCGGCATTGAGGCGCACATCCCACACATTCATCGGACTAAATGTATTGGCTGGGCCTTTGTGGCCAGCGTATTCACCGGCAATCACGCGCACTTTGCCTGCCTCTTCTGGCAACGCCACTTCTGGGATCTGCGCACGGGTAATGCCCTGATAGCCTGGCGCGGTCATTTTGTCCTTGGCCGGCAAGTTGACCCATAACTGGATCATTTCAAATGGGCCGCCACTGCGTGCATAGTCATCGCCGTGGTATTCCTCGTGAATAATGCCTTTGCCTGCGGTCATCCACTGTACTTCGCCGGGGCCGATGGTGCCACCGGCGTTAGTCGAGTCGTGGTGTGAGACCTGGCCATCGTAAACAATGGTCACGGTTTCAAAGCCACGGTGCGGGTGTTGGCCGACGCCGCGTCTGTGTGTGGTGGGCTCAAAGCTGGCAGGCCCAGCGTAATCCATCAGCAAAAATGGAGAAATATCATTGGCAATATCACGGTAAGAAAAGATGCTCTGTACCGGAAAGCCGTCACCCACCCAGTGGTTGCCATTGCTACGTTTGATAAAAGCCAGTTTTTTCATGATGATGCCCTTTCAAAATGGTTTGCGTGTTTGCATGGTTGACACTATAAACAGATGACTTTTAGGTGACTAGATGGTTAAATATAAAATCACTTTTCATTTAAATGAATAATAGGCGATGGCGTATGGACTTTAATGAAACAGCGGTCTTTGTGAAGGTGGTGCAGGCGGGCAGTTTTAGTGCGGCTGCGCGTCAGCTGGGCTTACCCACGTCGACCATTAGCACACGTGTGGCGCGGCTGGAGCAGCGGCTGGGGGTGACTTTGCTGCAGCGCACGACGCGCCGCTTGAGCCTGACAGAAGCCGGGGCCATGTACTTTGAGCATGCGGCTACCGGCCTGGGCTATTTGCTGGAGGCCGAAGCGGCGCTGGATGAAGCGCGTCAGCAACCGCAAGGCGTGCTCAAGGTGACGGCCCCGGCCGACCTCGGCGATGCTTTGCTCGGCGGGCTGGTGGCGCAGGTGCAACAAATTTATCCGGCGTTGTCGCTAGAGCTGATGCTGACTGAGCGTTATGTTGACCTGGTGGCAGAAGGCGTCGATGTCGCGCTGCGGACGGGTGAATTGCGTGATTCGAGTTTGGTTGCCAAATCGTTGGGCACCATACAGTGGGCCTTGTTTGCCAGCCCGCACTATTTGCAGTCTGCCGGGCAGATTGCCACGCCTGCGGATCTTAGCCAGCATCAAACGGTGCAATTTACGCCCATGGGCCGTCACCACTGGGAGTTACAGCAAGGGGCGACCGCTATTCGGGTGCCGCTCAATGGGCGCATGCTGGTGAACAGTATAGGCGTGGTGCAGGCGATGGCTGAAAGCGGGCAAGGTGTGGCATTGTTGCCGACTTTTATCTGCCAACCCACGGTAGCGGCTGGCGGTTTGCAACGGGTATTGCCTGCATGGCGCGGGCAAGCGGATGCGCTGCATCTGGTCTACCCCAAGCAGCGCTTTATGCCGCCCAAATTGCGCGGATTTATTGATTTAGCCGTGGCCGCACTCAAACCTCTGTTTGTGTCTTAAGTGGTGGCTTTGCAAGCAACGCTGGCGGTCATTGGGTCAGTGTGATATTGGCAACATGGGTTGCCGCGCTTTAACCGGCTGGGATGACATTGCTGCTATCGCTGACATTTTTTTGCTTATTTTCGATTGAAAACCACATTGAATATAGTGTTTTTTCTTGGGTTTAAGCGCATCATGGTTTCTGTAAACTAAAGTATCAACCTGACATAACCGTTGTTAAGACACTAACAATAAAATAGATAGGGGATACGTGCGTTGAACACGACGGCGGAATCATCGGCATTGCACGCTGAAATTGTCGGCATGCTGTATGCAAACAATCGTAGATCATTGATGGCAGCCATCGTGGTCATGATTGCGCTTTTGCTCGTGCAGCAGCAACTGATAGACCACGTCATTCTGGCGGTGTGGTCCAGTATTTTTCTGGTGGCCTATGGCATCCGCGCTTATCTCACTTATCAATATCTAAAAGACCAGCACCGCGAGCTGCATAGCCGCCAATGGCTGCAATGGTTTCGTGCCAGCACGGCCTTTTGCGGGCTGGCCTGGGGCCTGGGTGGCATTTTACTTTTTCCGGAGACGGACACGGCACACCAGGCGTTTTTGATTTTTGCGTTGGTCGGCGTATCCGGCGCTGGCATTATTATTTATTCCGTAGACACTTTAAGTACCAACTTGTTTAGCGGCGGTATTTTGTTTTTGATGATTCCGCGCTTTGTGATACAAGGCAGTTCAGTCTCACTGGCGCTTGCCGTTTTGTTTATAGTCTATGTGATTTACGTGACGGTGGCTGGCCGCAGCCTCGCCAACAGTTTGCGCGAAAATATTTCGTTGCGCATTGCCTCTAATCTGGACAATAAAAAAGTACACCAGTTGGCCTATTATGATTTTTTAACCGGCCTGCCAAATCGCCGTTTGCTCACCGACCGCCTCAATCAGGCTTTTGCCCGTTGCGTGCGTCACCAGCATTATGGCGCGGTCTTGTGCCTGGATTTAAACAACTTTAAAGGCTTGAACGACAGCAAAGGCCATCAGGCCGGGGATGAGTTATTACAGCAAGTGGCATTGCGGTTGCAGCAGTGTTTACGCAAAAAAGACACCATCGCGCGTATGGGTGGCGACGAATTTATTGCCGTGCTGGATGAGTTATCGACCGACAAGGCAGAAGCAGTTGCTGCCGCGCAGGCCACGGCCGAAAAAATGATGGCAGTGTTTTCGCAGCCATTTGAGTTGCAAAACAGTAAATACCGTACCGCCCCCAGCATCGGTATTTGCATGTTTTTGGGTGATTTGTATAAAGAAGAGGAAGTATTGCGCCGCGCCGATATCGCCATGTATCAGGCAAAAAAATCGGATAACCTCAACAGTATTCAAATGTACGACGAAGCCGTGCACCCGGCGGTTGAAATGCGTGCCACGCTGGAAAACGAGCTGGCATTTGCCTTGCAGGGCAAGCAATTGCTTTTGTACTATCAGGTGCAGGTCAATGAATTGCAGCAGCCGACGGGCGCTGAAGTATTATTGCGTTGGCAGCATCCGACGCTGGGCATGATTCCGCCAGACCAGTTTATCCCCATTGCCGAAGAAACCGGCGAGATTGTCTCGATTGGGCAATGGGTGCTGGCGCAAGCTTGTCAGCAACTTAAACATTGGTCACAGTCGGTGCATACCGCCAAGCTTAAATTATCGGTTAATGTCAGTGCGATTCAATTTGGCCAGCCAGATTTTGTGCAGATGGTGAAAGAGACGGTGTTGGCCAGTGGTTGCGACGCCAAATGCTTGCGTTTGGAGCTGACCGAAAGCCTGATCGTGAAAAATATTGATGAGGTGATTGAAAAGATTAATGCCCTGAAAGCGCTGGGCATCACTTTTTCGCTGGATGACTTTGGCATCGGCCAGTCTTCGTTATCGGTATTAAAGCGATTGCCACTCGACGAGTTAAAAATTGACCGCAGCTTTATAAAAGATATTGTGCATAACAACTACGACTCGTTTATTGTGCAGACGATCATCAATATGGGCAAAAACCTGAGCCACAGCGTGATTGCTGAAGGGGTAGAGATGCAGCAGCAAATGGCCATGTTGCAGAACATGGGCTGCCATTCTTTTCAGGGTTTCCTGTTTAGCCGCCCTTTGCCTTTGCATGAGTTTGAGGCCAGTTTGCAGGCAGCCATCTCAGGCGATGACAAGCCATCTTCAACCAGCAGCGCGCGCAAGGTGTTGCATCGTCGGCTCAACTAAACTTTGATCCATTCTTCGCCCTGACTTAACCAGCGTTGTAAATGGGCCGTTACCGCGGCAGGGTCACGCTGCAATAATTGGTCTGCGGTGGTTTTGGCGGTGTCCAGTAGCGCAATATCCCGCTCCAGATCGGCAATCTTAAGCATGGGGACACCGCTTTGGCGTGTGCCCAGCAACTCGCCGGGGCCGCGAATATGCAAATCGGCTTGGGCGATTTGAAAGCCATCGTTGCTCTCAAAAATTACCTTTAAACGCTGGCGGCCGATTTGCGAACATTGTTGCTTGCTATAGAGCAGAATGCAGGTGCTTTTGGCTGCGCCACGGCCAACACGGCCGCGTAGCTGATGCAACTGGCTTAACCCCATGCGTTCGGCATGTTCAATCACCATTAAACTCGCATTCGGCACATCAACGCCGACCTCAATCACCGTGGTGGCCACCAGCAGGTGAATCTCGTTGGCAGAAAAGGCCTGCATCACGGCCTGCTTTTCGGCAGGCTTCATACGGCCATGCACCAGACCCACTTTAAGTTGAGGAAAAGTCTGCTGCATGTAGGCAAAGGTGTCATTGGCGGTTTGTAATTGCAGCACCTCTGATTCCTCAATCAACGGGCACACCCAATACGCCTGATGCCCTTGGGCGCAGGCGTCGTGTACGCGCTGCAAAATTTCTTCACGTCTGTCATCAGCCACCAGTTTGGTGATAATTGGCGTGCGGCCTGGTGGCAGCGCATCAATCACCGACACATCGAGGTCGGCGTAATAGCTCATGGACAAAGTACGCGGAATTGGTGTCGCAGACATCATGAGCTGGTGCGGCTCCAGTTGGCTGTGCTGGCCTTTTTTGCGTAAAGCCAGCCGTTGGCCAACGCCAAAGCGGTGCTGTTCATCCACAATGGCTAAGCCCAATTGTTTGAACTGCACATCCTCCTGAAACAGCGCATGTGTGCCGACGGCTAACATGGCCTCGCCGCTGGCGATCAACGTAAGTGATTGCTCACGCTGTTTTTTGTGTTGGCTGCCAGTGAGCCAGGCCACGGTGATGCCCAGTGGCTGCAGCCAGTCACAGAGTTTTTTGTAATGCTGTTCGGCCAGAATCTCGGTCGGGGCCATCATGGCGACTTGCCAGCCAGCCTCGATCAATTGCAAAGCTGCCAGGCAGGCAACAATGGTTTTGCCGCTGCCGACATCGCCTTGCAGCAGGCGCTGCATCGGGTGTGGCTGCGCCAGGTCATGCCCAATTTCAGCCACCACTTTTTGCTGGGCGGCGGTGAGGGTAAAGGGTAGATTGGCCAGCAGACGAGCCACCAGGGTGGTTGAGGCAGAGATCGCGGGCGCGCGCGATTGTTTGCGCCGCGCATAGTGCTGCCGCATCGATAATTGCTGCGCCAGCAGTTCGTCATAAGCCAGGCGTTGCCAGGCCGGATGCGTGCGGTCTTCCAGTGAGGCCAGCGCAACCTCGGGAGGAGGTTGGTGCAGCAACTGCAAGCTGCTGGCAAAACTCGGCAACTGCATGGATTGATATACCCAGTCGGGCAGGGTTTCGTCTAAATACTCAGCTTTCAACACCTGGTGCATGGCTTTGCGAATCGCCGATTGCCCCAGCCCCGCGGTGGTCGGGTAGACGGGGGTTAGGGCGCTATTGACCGGCGTATCTTCGCCAACTTTGCGCTGCGTCGGGTGCACCATTTCGTAGCCAAAAAAGCCGGGCCGCACTTCGCCAAACACACGTAAACGCTGGCCGGTTTGCATGGCAGCCACCTGGCTGGGATAAAAATGTAAAAAGCGCAGATTAATGAGGCCGGTGTCGTCTTGCAGCCTGACATTGAGCATTTTGCGCGGTTTGTAGGCGACCTCGTTGTGCACTACCACGCCTTCAATCTGTGTCTGTTCGCCGAGGCGTAAGTCACGGATGGCGGTAATGCGGGTTTCATCGAGGTAGCGTAATGGCAAATGCAGCAACAATGCCTGTACCGACTGAATGCCCAGTTTTGCTAGCTGGCTGCACAAGGCAGGCGAAAAACCTTTGATTTCGCTCAAGAGACGCATGCAGGCTCAGACGCAATTACTGGATACGTTGTTCCAGCTGGTTACCTTTAACCCGGTTAATACGCACAATTTGCTGAATTTTGCGCAGGTTGCGGATCAGGGTCGCCAGGTGCACGCGGTTATGCACCTGCACAGTAAAGTTGACGTTGGAATACTGACTGCCATCGCTGACTTCGACACTCACATTATCAATGTTGGCGTCCGCATTGGAGATGGTCGCTGCCACTTTTGCGAGCATGCCGCGCTCGTCAACCACCGTGATGCGTAAATTAACGCTGAACAGTTTTTTCGGATCGGCATCCCACTCCACATCCAGCCATTTTTCCGGGTCCAGCCTGAATTTGCGAATCGCCGGACAATCGTGGGTGTGGATGACCAGGCCTTTGTCTTTATTGATAAAGCCCAGAATCGGATCGCCAGGAATCGGGCGGCAGCAAGGGGCAAACTGCACTGCCATGCCTTCTGAGCCGCGAATGGTAATGGTATCCAGTACTTTGCCAGACTTATCCTCAGCATCTGACGGATGCGCCAGTAACTGATGGGCGACCATCAGGCTATTACGTTTGCCGAGGCCGATATCGGTGAGAATGGTCTGGCGGGTTTTGCTGCCATAGTCGTTCATCACCTTTTGCCATTGCTTATCGCTAATCTCGGCCGGTTCTATATGCATGGCGCGCAAGGCCACATTGAGCATACGCTCGCCCAGTTGTGCCGACTCTTCTACCTTCACGGTTTTAAGGTAGTGGCGGATATGCGAGCGGGCTTTGCCAGTGACCACATAATTGAGCCAAGCCGGATTCGGTTTCGCCAACGGCGCCGTGATGATCTCGACATGGTCGCCATTACGCATTTCTGTGCGCAGCGGTGCCAGTTCGTTATTGATTTTCACCGCGACGCAACTGTTGCCGACGTCAGAGTGCACGGCATAGGCAAAGTCGACGGCAGTCGAGCCACGCGGCAAGGCCATGATGTTACCTTTGGGCGTAAACACATAGACTTCATCCGGGAACAAGTCGACTTTAAAGTTTTCCAGAAACTCGTGGCTATCGTCACTTTCGGTCTGGATTTCAACCAGGCGCTGCAGCCACTGGTGGGTTTGCTGTTGCAGTTTGGTCAGGTGCGCATCGGTGGTTTTATACAGCCAGTGCGCAGCGACGCCCGCATCGGCAATGTTGTGCATCTCCTGGCTACGGATTTGCACTTCAATTGGCGTGCCAAACGGACCAAACAGCGTGGTATGCAAAGACTGATAACCATTGGCTTTGGGGATGGCAATATAGTCTTTAAACCGGCCAGGAATCGGCTTATACAAGGCATGCAACGCGCCAAGTGCCAGATAGCAGGCAGCGGTGTCTTTAACGATGACGCGAAAACCGTAAATGTCGCCAATTTGCGACAATTTCATCGATTTTTCGGCCATTTTCTTATAAATGCTGTAAAGGTGTTTTTCGCGACCTTCGACATCATATTCAATATGATATTGCTTCAGCTGGTTTTGGATGGCTTCCAGAATCTTGCTGATGACCTCTTTGCGGTTGCCACGTGCCAGGCGAATCGCCTTATCAATTACGTGGTGGCGGTTAGGGTAGAGGTATTTGAGGCTTAAGTCTTCCAACTCATGGTAGATCGGGTTGAGGCCCAGCCGGTTGGCAATCGGCGCGTAAATATCCAGCGTTTCGCGCGCGATGCGTTTTTGTTTTTCTGGTCGCATGGCCTCAAGCGTTTGCATGTTGTGCAGACGGTCGGCCAGTTTGACCAGAATCACCCGCACATCCTGGCTCATGGCCAGCAGCATTTTGCGGAAGTTTTCCGCTTGTGCCTGAGTGGCCGTTTGCAGCTCTACTTTATCGAGCTTGGTCAGGCCATCGACCAGGTCCGCCACCTGTTTGCCAAAGCGCTCGGCGATCGCGGCGCTGTCGACTTCGGTATCTTCCACCACATCATGCAGCAACGCCGCCAGCAGGGTGGGTAAATCGAGATGTAGTTTGGCCAGGATGCAGGCGACAGAAATCGGGTGGGTGATATAGGGTTCGCCGGTCTTGCGGGTTTGACCGGCATGCGCCTGCTCGGCATAGCGATACGCTTGCCAGACCAGTTGCACTTCTTCTTCGTTGAGATACTTGCGGATCAGCTGGGTAAGGGGGGAGTCCTCACGGTCAGCGGGGAGCAAGTCCACTTCTTCCAGAGGAGATCTGGACTTGCGATGGGCAGAATCGCCTTGGCTGTGGGGCATAGCTGTTTATGCTTGGCCCTTTTTCTCTAACAGTTCTACGCCGATTTTGCCGGCGGCGATTTCACGCAAGGCAATCACGGTAGGTTTGTCTTTTTGTGAGTAACCACTGACTAACGGGTCTGAGCCATTAGCGATTTGTCTGGCGCGATAAGCCGCCACCAATGTTAACTGAAAACGGTTTGAGATGTTGTCCAAGCAATCATCGACAGTAATACGTGCCATAAAAACCTCTTAATATGTGAGCCTACATGCAGCGTGCATGCGCGCTGGGTCAGGTAAGTGATTGAATCAATGACGCGTGGCAGGCAACTTGGCGGTTTAACTGCAAGCGCTGGGCGCGAACAATCGCCATCAGATCCTGCAAGGCCACGTCAAAATTATCATTGATTGTAACATAATCAAACTCATGCACGTGACGCATCTCCTCACGCGCCGCCGCCAGCCGTTGCGTAATCACGGCTTCACTGTCCTGGCCGCGGTTGTTCAGGCGGTGCGCCAGCGCATCAATCGACGGCGGTAAAATAAAAATGGAGGTGACTTGCGGAAACAGGGTGCGGATTTGTTGCGCCCCTTGCCAGTCGATCTCGAGGATCACATCACGGCCGGAGGCCAATGCATTTTCGACCTCACTTTGCGCGGTGCCATAACGCGCACTGTGTACATGCGCGCTTTCGAGAAAGCCGCCCTTATCCAAAATGTCCATAAACACCGATTCAGGCACAAAATGGTAATGAATCCCATCTTCTTCGCCTGGGCGTGGCTGGCGCGTGGTATGCGACACCGATAGTTTTAAAATCGGGTCTTGCGCCAGCATGGCGCGCACTAGGCTGGTTTTACCCGCCCCAGAGGCGGCAGAAATCACAAATAAATGACCTTGGCTCATGAGGCACACCATTCAGGGTTAGGCAGTGAAGAAAAAACGGATTTGAGTCCTTCGCCCCAGCCCTTGCGGATGCTGGCGTAGTAAGGATCGTTTTCCGTCAGTCGTTGCCGACAATCGGCGCTAAAGGTGTCAGTGCGGTATATCATCAAATCAATCGGTAAAGCCACAGAAATATTGCTGCGGATAGTGGAGTCAAACGAAATCAGTACGCATTTTACCGCATCTGTCACATTGGTTTGATGTTTGATGACGCGATCAATAATCGGTTTGCCGTATTTGGTTTCGCCGATTTGCAGGTAAGGTGTATCGGCGGTGGCTTCAATAAAGTTACCGGCGGCATAGACATTAAACAGGCGTGGTTTTTCGCCCTTGATTTGTCCAGCGACCAGGATACTGGCGCTAAAATCAATGCTGTGCTCTTTAAGCGCTTTGCCATCGCGCTGGTGTACCGCACGCATGGCAGCCCCCACCACGGTGGCCGCTTCAAACAGCGATTGCACATTGTGCAGGTGCGCATGCGGCTCAGGCGATTTGAGTTGTTCGCGACACAGATTGATCACCGATTGGGTAATGGCCAGGTTGCCTGCCGTGAGCAACACAATCATGCGCTCGCCAGGCACCTCGAACACGTGCATCTTGGGCGCAATCGCCACCTGATCGACGCCTGCATTGGTGCGCGTATCCGACGCCAGCACCAGGCCTTGTTCTAGCAAAATACCAACACAGTAAGTCATAAGCGTAAAGAGCGAAAAGAGGAGTTAAAAAATCATCATAGCATGCGCAGCGACTACTGCTGCGCCGCCTGGGCTTGTTGTCGAAGTTGCTGTTGATATTGCGCACGCTGTTTGTCGGTTAGGCTGCCGTGCTGGTTGACATGCACCATGCTTGCCATGCCTTCACGACCACCGCCCATGCGCGAGCCCGTGACCGGGCTGGCGCTGCGGTAGTCTAAGCCGGTTGCCAGCCTGACATGCGTTTCGTCGGTCAATATACCATTAGACACGTCCAGCCCCAGCCACTGGTCGTGTTGCCAGACATCGACCCAGGCATGGGTTTGCATCAGGTGGCCATCGGCGGTGAACAGGTAGCCACTCACGTAGCGCGCCGGTAGGCCCAACTGGTGGCAGCAGCCAATAAAGGTGTGCGCATGGTCCTGGCACACGCCTTTGCCTAGCCGAAACGCTTTGGCGGCGGGGGTGTCGACCAGGGTGGCGCCCGGGATGTATTGCATGTGTTCACGCAAGGCCTGCATCATGTCCGTCAATGGCGCAGCGGCAAATTGGTGTGCAAACGCCGCCATGGCGGCATCTGCCTGCGTTAGTGGTGTCTCTCGCAGATAGACGTCCAGCGCTAAGGTCTGTGAAGGCGTGGTGGGTTCAACGCCGGTTTCCACTTCACCGCAGACGGTGATGACCAGTTCCTCATGTGGCTGATCTATGACCAGGGTGTGAGCCAGATTGCCAAAAGCATCTTCAAATGCGGTGAGTTGACCATTAACCTTGATCTGCCAATGCTTGACCTGTTGGCCCTCGCCATTGCGCGGCGTCAGGCGCAATTGTTGGATGGTGTATGGCACCACCTCGCTAAACACATAATGTGTCTGGTGTTCAATATTGAGTAACATAATTGGTGAGCACCAACGTCAACAGCGCAGCACTGTTGCTCGCAGGCTGCGCGTGAAGAGGTTTATGGCCATCTATAATCTGCTTGTCAGACCGTCGCACTTAAAAAATTGCGTTGTATTTCTTCACCTAATTTACGGTTGGCCAAAATAAACTCATCTAAAAAGTGGTGTACGCCATCTTTTAAAATATCCAGCATGCGGCCGTAGTGCAGTTTGGCATGCATTTGCCCGGCTAAACGCTCCGCCTCGGTTTGGCGGCTACCCGCCACCTGGCGCAAAATCGGCATGATTTCGGCGTAACAGGCATGCAGTGAGCGCGGCATATCTTCACGTAAAATCAGCAGTTCAGACACTTTCATCGGCTCAATCGCATCGCGGTAAACCTTCTGATAGGCCTGAAACGCAGACACTGAGCGCAGCACCGCGCTCCATTCGTAGTAATCCACCGCGCCGTCATTGGCCTCTTGCATGGGGATTAAAAATTCATATTTCACGTCCAGCAGGCGTGCGGTATTGTCCGCGCGCTCCATAAACGTCCCCAGGCGCACAAAGCTAAACGCTTCATCGCGCAACATGGTACCAAAGCACACCCCGCGGAATAAATGCGAGCGGCTTTTGACCCATTCGCAAAACTCGCTCAAGCCGCTGACCGTCAGGTCCTGCTTGATATATTGGCCAAACTCCAGCCATAGCGTGTTCATGTTTTCCCAGGTTTCGGTGGTCATGGCCACACGCACGGCCCGCGCGTTTTCACGGGCGCTACGCAAAGAGCTATAAATGCTCGAGGGATTATTGCTATCCATCACCAGGTGTTTAATCACATTGGCAGCATTGAGTTCTTTGTAGGTTTTGTCATAGATATCGCGGATACCGGCAATTTCCAGCACTGTATCCCACAGCGCGGCTTCATCACTGCTGTCGGTAGGCAGCAGCGACATGTTATAGGTCACATCCAGCACGCGTGCCACGTTTTCGGTGCGCTCAATATAACGTGCCATCCAATATAAATGGTCTGCGGTACGGCTTAACATATCACGGCCTCTTGATTCACTTGTTGGGCAGCCATTTGCGACTGCGAAGTTTCTACACTGATGTCATCTCGCTCCAGCACCCAGGTATCTTTGGTGCCGCCGCCTTGCGACGAGTTCACCACCAATGAGCCTTCTTTGAGCGCCACGCGCGACAAACCGCCGGGCACCAAGCTGACTGTTTTGCCTGACAGCACAAACGGGCGCAAATCGACATGGCGCGGGGCGATGCCTTGCTCGACCAGCGTTGGGCAGGTAGACAGTGCCAAAGTCGGCTGAGCAATATAATTGGCCGGTTTAGACACAATGCGTAACCTGAATTCTTCGATTTCTTGCTTGCTGGCCGCCGGACCGACCAGCATGCCATAGCCACCAGAGCCTTGTACTTCTTTCACGACCAGCTCGGGCAGATGATCCAGCACGTAGGCCAGATCATCTTCCTTGCTGAGTTGATACGTAGGCACGTTCTGCAGGATGG
>OFDN01000510.1_pt1 | contig 31406 bp, 31 predicted proteins | sample 1520971 | NCBI WGS metagenome assembly OFDN01 (sample SAMEA94257418, study PRJEB24077) | hot springs metagenome | biome: Aquatic biome; feature: Geographical feature; material: Water | place: India | collected 2012-06-12 | depth 5 m | reverse complement strand
GCGCCTGCGGCTCGCGCCGTGCGCTCGCGGCCCTTTGGGCCGGGTCGCCGCACTGAAGTGAAAGTGGACGCTCGGGGTGGTCATGCCCCGGGCGTTTTTCTATGGGCGCCCCATGACGGCATTCAAGGAAGGCGATCCGACCACCATTGCGCGGCTCTACGGGCGCTCGGTCGGCAAGAAGCTGCGCACCTATCAGCAGGGCTTGGTCGACAACCTCCTGCCGCAGATCGCCGTGCCTGCCGAAGGGCCGGTGACCAGCGAGGGGCTGTTCGGCGATGCGCGCCCGCTGCATTTCGAGATCGGCTTCGGCGGCGGCGAGCATCTCGCCTATCGTGCTGACCTGCTCCCCGATCACGGCTTCATCGGCGCCGAGCCCTTCGTCAACGGCGTCGCGCAGGCGCTGACCCATGTGGCCGATCAGCGCCTCGCAAATATCCGCCTGCATCATGGCGATGCATTGGAGGTGCTACAGCGCGTGCCCGATGGCGCGCTGACGATGCTCTACCTGCTCCACCCCGACCCCTGGCCCAAGGCCCGCCACGCCAAGCGGCGGATGATGAACGACGGGCCGGTGCGGCTGTTCGCGCAGAAGCTGAAGCCCGGCGGCGAGTTCCGCTTCGGCACCGATCATGCCGTCTACCTGCGCCACGCGCTGATGGTGATGCAGCGCCACCGCGACCTGTTCGAGTGGGTGGTGGAGAAGCCGCAAGACTGGCAGGTCCGCCCCTCCGGCTGGCCCGAGACCCGCTACGAACACAAGGCGCGCACGGTGTACGGGCACGAGGTGTGGTATTTCCGGTTCCGGCGGCGGTGAGGCGGTTTGGCGCGGGCTCCTTGCCAGCGTGATTAAATCATATAAATGAAGTCTGACAGCGCCGCTATGTGCGCGGAGGCCCGTCATGATCCGGTTCCAGCTCACCCTTGCTCCCTTGGTGCTGGCAGGATGCGCGAGCGTGACGCCCGCAAGCGCGCCGAGCGGCCCCCACATTGCCATCGACGCCGACTTCCCCGATCCCGCCGTGCTGCGCACCGAGGATGGCACCTACTACGCCTATGCCACGCAGGCCTCGGCCCAAGGCCGGCAGGCCAACATCCAGATCGCCCGCTCGCCCGACTTGCGCGTCTGGCAGCACCTCGGCGATGCGCTCCCAGTGAAGCCCGGCTGGGCGAGCCGGACGCAGGACTTCTGGGCGCCGCACGTCGCGAAGGTCGAGGGGCGCTACCTGCTCTACTATTCGGCCAAGCCCGACGCGGCGCTCGATGACCCGGCGCGGGGCCTGTGCCTCGCGGTCGCCACTTCTGACAGCCCCGAAGGGCCTTTCCCCGACACCGGCCAGCCGCTGCTGTGCGGCCCAGGTTTCGTCAATATCGATCCGATGCTGTTCGAGGACCCGGCGACGGGCAAGCGCCTTCTCTACTGGGGCTCGGGCTTCGGGCCGGTCAAGGTGCAGGAGATGACGCCCGACGGTCTCGCCTTCGCCCCCGGCAGCGCGGCAATCGACCTCGTCGCGCCCGTGCCGACCGACGATCCCGCCAACTACCGCCGCCTCGTCGAAGGGGCGTGGGTCACCTATCGCGAGGGCTGGTACTACCTGTTCTTCTCGGGCGACAATTGTTGCGGGCCCAAGGCGCATTACGCGGTGATGGTGGCCCGCTCGCGCTCGGCGATGGGACCGTTCGAGGTCCATCCGGCAAACGGCGGCGTGATCCTCGCAGCCTCGCCCGGGTGGATCGCGCCGGGGCACAACGCGGTGATCGAGACGGACGCGGGTGAGACCTTGATCCTCTACCACGCGGTCGATGCGGCCCGCCCGCGCACCCGCCCCGAGGACGAGGTCAACACCCGCCGCATCATGCTCACCGCGCCCCTCGCATGGCGCGATGGCTGGCCGGTGCTCGCCGACTAGCCCCGCGCGCGCCGCCACGGCAACAGCGCGAAGACCACCTGTCCCGCCAGCCCCAGCGCCGCGTGCGGCTCGGCGAGGCCCGCCAGCCACTGCGCCGGGCTCTGGCCCGACAGCACGCCCGCCAGCGCGCATTCGGCCGCCATCAGCAGCGCAAAGGCGAGCGCGCCCGCCGCGAGCGCCTCGCCGCCCGGCGCAAGGCCGAAGCGCCGCACCAGCCAGCCCGCCGCCAGCCAGCTCGCCCCCAGCATCACCGGCAGCTCCAGCGCGGTTGCGGGGAGGAGGCCCAGAGCGGGCGCGACCCACAAGACCCGCACCGTGCCCAGCACGAAGCCGAGCGCGAAGACTGCCGCCCAGTAGCTCGCCGCCGCCCGCATCGCCCTTGTCGCTCCGCTCATCCTCTCGCTCCGCCGCAAAGCCCCCGCGCCTCGTCGGGTCCACGCGAGGATAGCACACCCATGTGGGGACATCGCCCCGCGCGTCCGGCCACAACACCGGCAGCGCGCGAGCGCACCCCTTTCACCGGAGAACTATGCCATGACCATCAGCACCCTGAAGGACCTCTATGTCGACCAGCTCCAGGACCTCTACAGCGCCAACCGGCAGGCATTGAAGGCGACCCAGGAACTGCGCGAGGCAGCGCATTCGGCCCACTTGCGCAGCGCGCTCGGCGCGGGTGCGGAGGGCATCGAGCAGGGCCTGGAGCAGATCAAGCGCCTGATCGAGGGGCACGACGCCAACCCGCGCGGCGAGCATTGCCGGGGCATGGAAGGCCTCGTCGCCGAGGCCCGCGCGCACGGCGTGGAGGCGGACTTCTCGGACGAGGACGTGCGCGATGCCTCGATCATCGCGCAGTACCAGCGCATGACCCATTACGGCATCTCGGGCTACGGCACGCTGGCGGCCTTCGCCCGCAAGCTCGGGCTGGAGGAGGACGCGGGCGTGCTCGCGCAGTGCCTCGAGGACACCCGGGGCGGCGACCGGAAGATGACCGCGATTGCCTCGGGCGAGGTGAACCCCGCGGCGGCCGAGGCCTGAGGCTCAGGGCGCGGCTCAGCCGAGCGCGGCGATCAGGGCCTCGGCGTCGGCCTCGTCGTTGTAGAGGTGCGGGGTGACGCGCAGCGATGCCCCGCGCAGCGAGACGTGGACATTGCGCGCGGCGAGGCGCTCGGTCAGGCCCTCGGGCACGCCCGCGCCGAAGCCGAGCGACAGAAAATGCGGCGCGCGCAGGCCCACGGGCGCGGCCTCCATGCCCAGCCTTGCTGCGCTTGCGGCAAGGGCCTCGGTCTGCGTTGCCAATGTCGCAGCGATCGCCTCCACGCCGAACTCCAGCAGGAAATCGAGCCCCGCGCTGGCGCCCATCAGCAGCGGCGGGTTGGACTTCTCGCCCATGTCGAAGCGCCGCGCGCCGGGCTGGAAATCCTCGCGGTAATCGACCAGCCGGGCGAAATCCTCCGAGCCCGCGCGGTTGATCCAGCTGTGCTCGATCGGTCGCCCTTCGTGGTGGCGCGGGGCGACGTAGAGCATCCCGGTGCCATAGGGCCCCATCAGCCACTTGTAGCAGGCCGCGACCGCGAAGTCGGGATCGACCGCGGCGAAATCGAGCGGCATCGCGCCGAGCGACTGCGTCAGGTCGAGCACCAGCGCTGCGCCGAAGCGGCGCGCCTTTTCGCCGACCGCGACCAGATCGACCACCCGCCCGTCGGCCCAGTGACAGTGCGGCACGGCGATGATCCCGGTGTCGGGGCCGATGGCATCGAGCACGGCCTCGCTCCAGCAGCTCTGCGAGGGCCGCTCGACCGCGCGCACCCGCCCGCCCACGCGCGCGGCGAGTTCCTGCCAGACATAGACGTTGGAGGGGAACTGGTCCGCCAGCGTCACCACCTCCTGCCCGCGCGCGAGCGGCACGTTGGCGGCGGCGACCGCGAGGCCATAGCTCGCCGAGGGCACGATCGCGATGCTGTCCTGCGGCACCCCGGCGAGGCGCGCCGCGCGCTCGCGGAAGTGCTCGGAGACCGTGAAGAATTCGGCCGGGCGGTAGCGCCACGGGCTCGCCTTGGCGCGCGTGCCTTCGTCCATCGCCGCGATCACGGCGTGGCTGAGCGGCGCCATATAGGCGCAGTTGAGGTAGTGCACCTCGGGCGGAATGGCGAAACGGTCGCGCTGGCAGGCGATCATCGCAGCGTCAGCCCACGACCCCCGCACCCGCCAGCACCGCCAGCGTCAGCACATCGGGCACGCTCGCGGTCATCGGCACGATCTGCACCGGCTTTTCCACCCCGATCATCATCGGGCCGATGGTGGCGTTGCTCCCCAGTTCGCGCAGCAGCTTGGCCGAGAGGTTCGCCGATTGCAGCCCCGGCATGATCAGCACATTGGCCGGGCCTGAGAGGCGGCTGAACGGGTAGAGCGCCATCACCCTGGGGTTCAAGGCCGCATCGGGCGCCATCTCGCCTTCATATTCGAAGCCCGGGTCCTCGCGGTCGAGGATCGCCACCGCCGCGCGGATATTGTCGAGCCACTGGCCCGACGGGTTGCCGAAGGTCGAATAGGACAGGAACGCCACCCGCGGCTCGTGCCCCATGCGCCGGGCGACCGCGGCGGTCTCCTTGGCGATATGGGCGAGGGCGGCGGCATCGGGGCGCTCGTTGATGGTGGTGTCGGCGAGGAAGGTCGTGTGGTTCTTGCCGATCATCATGTGGATGCCGAAGGGCAGGCACCCGGCCTTGGGATCGAGCACCAGGTTCACCTCGCGCACGGTCTGCGCGAAGGTGCGGGTCATGCCGGTGATCATCCCGTCGCCATGCCCGAGCGCCACCAGCAGCGAGGCGAAGATGTTGCGGTCCTGGTTGACCATGCGCCGCACGTCGCGCTCGGTATAGCCGCGCCGCTGCAAGCGCTTGTAGAGGAAGGAGACCATCTCGGGCACGTGTTCGCTGTCGGCCGAGTTCTGGATCTCGAAGCTGCCCGGATCGCCGACCGAGAGCTGGTGGAGCTTGTCGAGCACCGCCTTGGTCCGCCCGACCAGGATCGGCGTGCCGTAGCCGAAATCGCGGAACTGGATCGCGGCGCGCAGCACCACTTCTTCCTCGGCCTCGGCAAAGACCATGCGCTTGGGATTGGCGCGCGCGACCTCGTAGACGCCCGAGAGCACCGAGGTCGTGGGATTGAGGCGGCTGCGCAGCTGCATGCGGTAGGCCTCGAAATCCTCGATCCGTGCCCGCGCGACGCCCGAATCCATCGCCGCTTTCGCCACGGCGGAAGACACCACCTCGATCAGCCGCGGGTCGAAGGGGGCGGGGATGATGTAGTCGGTGCCGAACTTGTGGTTCTTGCCATAGGCGCTCGCCACTTCCTCGGGCACCTGCTGGCGCGCGAGCTCGGCGATGGCCTGGGCGGCGGCGACCTTCATCTCCTCGTTGATGGTGGTCGCCTGCACGTCGAGCGCGCCGCGGAAGATGAAGGGGAAGCCCAGGACGTTGTTGACCTGGTTGGGGAAGTCCGAGCGGCCCGTGGCGATGATCGCGTCGGGGCGCACGGCCTTGGCCTCGTCGGGCATGATCTCGGGCACGGGGTTGGCCATGGCGAAGATGATCGGCTTGTCGGCCATCTTCTTGACCCACTCGGGCCTGAGCGCGCCCGCCGCCGACAGGCCGAGGAAAATGTCCGCGCCCGCAAGCGCTTCCTCGAGGCTGGTGGCGGTGGTGGCGACGGCGTGGGCGCTCTTCCACTGATCCATGCCCTCGCGACCCGGTGTGATCGGGCCGGAGCGGTCGCACATGATGACGTTCTCGTGCCGCACGCCCATCGCCTTGATCAGCGCGGTGCAGGCGATGGCAGCGGCGCCCGCGCCGTTGACGACGACCTTGACGTCGCGGATGTCGCGCCCGGTGAGGTGGCAGGCATTGAGCAGGCCTGCCGCAGTGATGATCGCGGTGCCGTGCTGGTCGTCATGCATCACCGGGATCTTCATCCGCTCGCGCAGCGCGGCCTCGATGATGAAGCATTCGGGGGCCTTGATGTCTTCAAGGTTGATGCCGCCGAAGGTCGGCTCCATCAGCGCGACGGCGTTGATGAAGGCTTCGGGGTCTTCGGTGGCGAGCTCGATGTCGATCGAATCGACGTCGGCAAAGCGCTTGAACAGCACCGCCTTGCCCTCCATCACCGGCTTGGAGGCAAGCGCGCCCAGGTTGCCGAGGCCGAGGATCGCGGTGCCATTGCTGATCACCGCGACAAGGTTCGCCTTGGCGGTGTAGCGCGCTGCGAGCGCGGGGTCGGCGGCGATGGCCTCGACCGGCACGGCGACGCCGGGCGAATAGGCGAGGCTGAGGTCGCGCTGCGAGGTCATCGGCTTGGTGGCGACGATCTCGAGTTTCCCCGGGCGGATGGTCTCGTGATAGAACAGCGCTTCGCGCGCGGTGAAGCCGCCCTTGTTCTGGGTGCCGCTGTCTTCGGCCATGATGCCCGATCCCCTATCCGTCCGTAACGTCAAACGTGCCCCGCTTAGCCCGAGCGACGTCGATGCGATAGGTCGTTTATCGCACCAGGTTCGGGGAAAGCTGCCAGGGCCGACATTCCCGAATCGGGCCGCTGCGCGCTAGGCGATGACATGGCCGCGCGCGACGATCCGAGACCGACCCCGATGATGGCGCAATATCTGCGCCTGCGGGAGGAAGCCGGCGATGCGCTGCTGTTCTACCGCATGGGCGATTTCTTCGAGCTGTTCTTCGAGGATGCCAGGCGCGCGGCGGCGATTCTCGACATCGCGCTCACCACCAGGGGTGAGCATGGCGGCGCGCCGATCCCGATGTGCGGGGTGCCGGTGCATTCGGCCGAGAGCTATCTCGCCCGGCTGATCAAGGCCGGCTGCCGCGTGGCGATCGCCGAGCAGGTCGAGACGCCCGACGAGGCCAAGGCGCGCGCCAAGCGCGAGGGCACCCCATCCTCCAAGGTGCTGGTGGGCCGCGCAATCGTGCGGCTGGTCACCGCAGGCACGCTGACCGAGGAAGCCTTGCTCGAACCGCGCCGGGCGAACGTGCTGGTCGCGCTGGCCGAACTGCGGGGCACGGTCGGGATCGCGGCGGTCGATGTTTCCACGGGCGCGATGGTGCTCGAGGAATGCGCGGGCGAGCAATTGGGCGCGGCGCTGGCGCGGCTCTCGCCCAGCGAGGTGGTGGTGCCCGAGGACTGGCAGCACGGCCCTGACGAAGCCATCTACCGCCCCCGCACCACCTTCGCGAGCGACGCAGGGGCCGAGCGGCTGAAGGCGGTCCACGGCGTCGCGACGCTCGACGCCTTCGGCGCCTTCACCCGCGCGATGCTGGCGGCGGCGGGGGGGCTCGTCGCCTATCTCGACCATGTCGGGCGCGGGAGCCTGCCGCTGCTGCTGCCCCCGGTGGTGCGCGAGACCGCCAGCACGATGGCGATGGATGCGGCGACGCGCGGGAGCCTCGAAATTCTCGAAGCAGCGCAAGGCGGGCGCGCCGGGAGCCTGATCGGCGCGGTCGACCGCTGCGTGACGGGGGCGGGCTCGCGGCTCTTGGCCGAGGACTTGTCCGCGCCGCTGCTCGATGTGGGCCGAATCGAAGCGCGCCTCGCGCTGGTGCAGTTCTGGCGCGACCGGCCGATCGAGCGCGCGCAGCTGCGCGAGGCGCTGCGGGCGATCCCCGATCTCGGGCGCGCACTCGGCCGGGTGGTGGCGGGCCGCGGCTCTCCGCGCGATCTCGGCCAGCTGCGCGACGGCCTCACCGAGGCGGCGCGGCTGCATCACTGGCTGGCGAGCGCCCCGGACAAGCCGGCGCTACTCGCCGAGGTTACCGCGCGCCTCGCCGGCCACGGCGCGCTGACCGACTTGCTGCGCCGCGCGCTCACCCCCTCGCCGCCGACCGAGCGTTCTTCGGGCGGATTCATCGCCGACGGCTATGACGCCGCGCTCGACGAATTGCGCGCCACCTCCGGAGACGCGCGCCGCGCGATTGCCGCGATGGAGGCGCGCTACCGCGAGGAAACCGGCATCGCGAGCCTCAAGATCCGCCACAACGGCGTGCTCGGCTATTTCATCGAGGTCGCCGCGCGCCATGCCGATGCGCTGATGGCTCCCGAGAGCGGCTTCACCCACCGCCAGACGATGGCGGGCGCGGTGCGGTTCAATTCGCTGAAGCTGCACGCGGAAGCCGCGCGCATCGCCGAGGCCGGGGGCCATGCGCTCGCCTGCGAGGAAGCGCATTTCGAAACGCTGGTGGCGGAAGTGGTCGCTGCCCGCGAGAGAATCGCTGCCACCGCCGCCGCGCTTGCCCGGCTCGATGTCGGCGCGGGCAACGCCGAGCGCGCAGGCGAAGGCGACTGGTGCCGCCCGGAGATTGCCGAGGACGCAGGGCTCGCGATCACGGGCGGCCGTCATCCGGTGGTCGAGGCGGCGCTGGCCAAGTCCGGCGAGCGCTTTGTCGCCAACGACTGCCACCTCGCCGAAACCAACCGGTTGTGGCTGATCGGCGGGCCGAACATGGGCGGCAAGTCGACCTTCCTCAGGCAGAACGCGCTGATCGTGCTGCTGGCGCAGGCGGGCTGCTTCGTCCCCGCGGGCGCGGCACGCATCGGCCTCGTCGACCGGTTGTTCAGCCGCGTGGGCGCGGCGGACAACCTTGCGCGCGGGCGCTCGACCTTCATGGTCGAGATGGTCGAGACCGCCGCGATCCTCGCCCAGGCTACCAATCGCAGCTTCGTGATTCTCGACGAGGTCGGGCGCGGCACTTCGACCTATGACGGCCTCGCGCTGGCCTGGGCGGTGGCCGAGGCGGTGCATTCGCAGATCGCCTGCCGCTGCCTCTTCGCGACTCACTACCACGAGCTCGCGCGGCTGGCGGAGACCTGCGAGGCGCTGAGCCCCCACCATGTCCGCGCGCGCGAATGGCAAGGTGATCTGGTTCTGCTCCACGAACTCGCCGATGGCCCCGCCGACCGCTCCTACGGCCTCGCCGTCGCGCGCCTCGCGGGGGTGCCCGCGAATGTCGTCGCCCGCGCCAAGGCGGTGCTGACCAAGCTCGAGGCGACGCGCGAGGCGACCGGCGGGATTGCGGCGGGGCTAGGCGATCTGCCGCTCTTCGCCAACCTCAAGCCCGCCGAGCCCGAGCCCGCCAGCCCCGAACAGCAGCTCGCCGCAGCGCTCAGGGCCGCCGATCTCGACGCGCTCACCCCGCGCGAGGCGCTTGTTCTGCTCTACGAATGGAAACGCGGCCTGCCGCGCTGAGCCCCGCGTGAGTGGGTGATTTCAACCAAGGCTTAACCACGCGCCTGATATGCGCGAGGGCATGATGAGGCTTCTGTTCCAGAACAGTCGTTTGGCGCTTGCCTTCGTGGTGCTGACCGTGCTCGGCGCGGTGGCGATGATCGGCCCCCAAGGCAATGGCGGGCTGGTGACGCGCGCGGTGAGCCTGTCCGAATCGCAGCGCGGGCTGCTGTCCGGCGACGCGCGGGGCACCGCCGGAGCGCAGGGAGAGGCCAAGGCGCCGCCTTCGGTGTTCGGCGACTACAACCCGGACACCGCTGCAAGCGCAGCACCCGCCGGGCCTGTGGCCGATACCGGCAATCCGATGACCGCGCCGTTGTCCCCGACCGCCACGATCGCTCCGCCGGGAGCGGCATCGGCCGATCCGATCATCCCCGAAAACGAAGCCGAGCAATAGGCAGGCGCAGTCCGGAGGGGCGTCACTCCTCCTCCTCTCCGGCGGCGTCATCCTCGTCGGCGCCGAGCGCGGGGTCGAGATCCTCCTCGCTAAGTTCTTCGCCGTCGGCGGTGAGCCATTCGCTGTCGTCGTCGTCGGTGGTCTCGCCGCCGTAGGTCTCTGGCTCGTCATCGTGGTTGGGCTCGCCCGCGAAGGCCGACATGTCGATCCGGCCCTCGCCCTCCATGCGGCGCATCTCGTCGATCAGGTCGCCGGTCGAATCGGGAGCAGGGTCGATGTCGTTCGCGGGCCGCTTGGTGCTCTCGAGCGGGCTTGCGGTCTGGCTGTCCTCGCGCCGCGCTGCATCGGCGACGTCCTGCGCCTGTTCGCCGTGTCCGTCCTGCTCGTCATTATGCGCTTCGGGCGGCAGGCCTTCCGGGTGGCCGGGGATCGCGGGGTCAACGGGCTTGGGCATGGGGGCTCTCCTTCACCGGGCGTAACCCGGAAGGAGCGGCGATTGTTGCCATGCCCTGCGACAGGCCGCGCGGGCCTTGCGCCCGATTAGCGGGTCGGGACCGGGGCCTCGCCGGTATAATCGTAGAACCCGCGCCCGGTCTTGCGGCCGAGCCAGCCGGCCTCGACATATTTCACCAGCAGCGGGGCGGGGCGATACTTGCTGTCGCGGGTGGTCTTGTAGAGCACCTTGATGATGTCGAGACAGGTATCGAGCCCGACGAAATCGGCGAGTTGCAGCGGCCCCATCGGGTGGTTGAGGCCGAGTCGGCAGCCCTTGTCGATGTCCTCGATCCCCGCGGTCGACTGGCCGAGCACGAACACCGCCTCGTTGATCATCGGCAGCAGGATGCGGTTGACGACGAAGCCGGGCTCGTCCTGGCTCAGCACCACTTCCTTGCCCAAGGCCCGCGCGAAGGCGGTGACGGCATCGGTGGTGTCCTTCGATGTGGCAAGCCCGGGGATCACCTCGATCAGGCCCATCACGGGGACGGGGTTGAAGAAATGGAGGCCGATGAAGCGCGCCGGATCGGGCGAGTGGTTGGCCATGCGGGTGATCGGGATCGACGAGGTGTTCGACGCCATGATCGCGTGCGGGGCGAGCACCTCGCCCGCCTTGGCGAAGATCGCGTTCTTGATCTCCTCCCGCTCGGTCGCGGCCTCGATGATGAGATCGGCCTCGGCGAAGGGGGCGTAATCGGCGACTGGCGTGATGCGGGCGAGCAGCCTTTCGGCCTCGTCCGCCTCGATCTTGCCGCGGCCCATCAGCTTGGCGAGCGCCTTTTCGATGGCGAGCTTGCCAGCCTCGGCGCGGGGCAGGTCGACGTCGGTCAGCATGACACGCATGCCCTGGGCGGCGCAGGTCTGGGCGATGCCGGTGCCCATCTGACCGGCGCCGATGACGGCGATGTTGCGCATGGGATTGTTCCTTCGCAGGTGCAGCAAGGCTGCCGCCCTAGCGAGGAACACGGGACTTGCCTAGCGGTTAGCGCGCTACCTGTTCTGGCCGGGCACCCACTTCACGTCCGCGCGGCCATCCTCGTTCGCCACCCGGGCGAGGACGAAGAGCAGGTCGGAGAGGCGGTTGATATAGGCGAGCGCGGCCGGGTTGACCGCGTCCTCGGCGGCGAGCGCGACCATGGCGCGTTCGGCCGCGCGGGTGGTGGCACGGGCGACATGGACGCGCGCGGCCGCCTCGCTCCCGCCGGGGAGGACAAAGCTGGTGAGAGGTTCGAGGCGTTCGTTCAGCGCATCGATCTGCGTCTCGATCCATTCCGGCTGCGAGGGGACGATGCGCAGCACCATCTCGGACGGGGTGAAATCGCCATCAACGCTGGGGGTCGCGAGATCCGCGCCAAGATCGAACAGGTCGTTCTGCACGCGGGTCAGGAGCCCCCGCTCGGCCTCGCCCTGAAGCGCGCAGACGGCGAGGCCGATGGCGCTGTTCGCCTCGTCGACCAGGCCCATCGCCGCGATCCGCGCCGAATGCTTGGGGCAGCGCGAACCGTCGACGAGGCCCGTCGTCCCGTCATCACCGGTGCGGGTGTAGATGCGATTGAGCTTGACCATCGAAAGAGGTGCTTAGCGCGACACCGCCAGCAGGATCGCGACCACCGCGATCGCCAGCCCCTGATACTTGATGCGCGCGAACATCGCCTTGTTCTGGGCGAGCTGCATGTCGGTCGCCGTCTGGCCCTCGCCGGTCTCGAGGTCGATCTTGGTTGTCTGCAGGAAGGCGATGATGCCCTTGACCAGCGAATAGGCGGTGAGGCCCATGAGGATCAGGAGCGCGGGGATGAGGACATCGGTCATGGGCCTTAAATGGACGCTCGGGCCTCAGGTTCCAAGTGACAAAAGTTGCATCCTGAGTTGCTGCGCAAGCATCCGCCCGTCCTCGCCACCCGCGCGCCTTTCGGCGAGCGCGGGTGAGCCGCGGCGCTTGGCGAGCTTCTCGCCGTCCGGCCCGAGCAGCAGCGGATGGTGGTGCCAGCGCGGAACGGGCAGGTCGAGCAGGGCTTGCAGGGTGCGGTGGACATGGCTGGCAGCGAACAGATCCGCGCCGCGGGTGACCAGCGTCACGCCATCCGCCGCATCGTCGAGCGCGACGGCGAGGTGGTAGCTGGCGGGCAGGTCTTTCCTGACCAGCACAACATCGCCTAGGCCCGACAGGTCGACCTGCTGCGGCCCGGCGCGCGCGTCCTCCCAGACAAGCGGCCCGGTCTGCGCCAGAGCCTTCCGCGCATCGAGCCGCCAGGCCGCCGGGCGCGCGGGATCGGGCGCGTGGTGCTTGCAGGTGCCGGGGTAGATCAGGCCCTCGAGGCCGGGGCGGGCGCCTGCCGCCTCGATCTCGGAGCGGGTGCAGGTGCAGGGGTAGATGAGCCCGCGCGCCTTCAGGTCGTCCGCTGCGGCGGCATAGCTGGCGAGGCGGGTCGATTGCGCGGACACCTCCTCCCATTCCAGCCCGAGCCATGCGAGATCGCTGCGGAACTCGTCGGCCAGTTCGGGGCGCGAGCGCGGCCCGTCGATATCCTCGATCCTCAGCAGGAACCGCCCGCCGCCCGCGCGCGCCAGATCATGCGCGGCGATCGCCGAGAGCGCATGGCCGAGATGCAGGTGGCCGTTGGGGCTCGGCGCGAAACGGGTCACGGGCGGGGCGGGGCGATCCATCGCAAACGCCCATGCCACAGGACATTTTGCTGCGCTATCCACAGCCTGTCCACAGCGTGTCCCTGTGGATATGCGCCCTGTCACGGGTTTGATTCTTTGCCCTGCCACGGCATGTTCCGTTCAATCAGGGAGGAACGCGCGTCGTGTTCAATGCCGAACTGATCGAGAAGGTGGCCAAGTTCCGCGGGGTCGACGAAGACCCGACGCGCAACCTTTCGGCCTGCCCGGCGCTGGTGCTCAACGCCGATTACACCCCGCTGTCCTATTACCCGCTCTCGCTGTGGCCGTGGCAGACCGCGATCAAGGCGGTGTTCCTCGACCGGGTGGACATCGTCGCGAGCTATGACCGCGAGGTGCATTCGCCCAGCTTCGACATGAAGATCCCGAGCGTCATCGCGCTCCGGCAATATGTGAAGGCGAGCGAGTTTCCCGCCTTCACCCGCTTCAACGTGTTCCTGCGCGACCGCTTCCAGTGCCAGTATTGCGGCAGCCACGAGCACCTGACCTTCGACCACGTGGTGCCGCGTCGTCTCGGCGGGCGCACGACGTGGGAGAACATCATCACCGCCTGCGCGCCGTGCAACATGAAGAAGGGCGGGCGCACGCCCAAGCAGGCCGGGATGCCGGTGCACCAGGCCCCGATCCGCCCGACCAGCTGGCAGCTCCAGCAGCACGGCAAGCAGTTCCCGCCGAACTATCTGCACGAGACCTGGCGCGACTGGCTCTATTGGGACGTCGAACTGGAGGCGTGACGCTGCGCGACGGCGCGCCGGTCATGCCCCCCTGCCCGGTCTCGCCGCGCAGCCGCTGACGGCTGTCCCGGCCCGGAGGCCCGGATTTCTCCCGATTCGCTGCGAGGATGATTCGCGCGCAGCCAATTCAGCAATGCATCAAAAGACATGTTTCCGGCTTTACTTGCCGATACATGCAACAAGCCGTTTATCAAATGATGATTAACAAAACTATTCTCTTATCATAAAGCAAATCAGGATTCGGTTCGTCGCATTCTAATGTAGATTATATTGACCAGTTAGGAATCCCAACGCCATCATCATGGGGCAACAGGAGGAATGCCCCATGAAGCGCCTTGTATCTTTTGCCGTAATCGCATCCATGCTCAATGCCTGTGGCGGGGACGAGGCTGCCCCACCCCCCTCGGAACTGGCCGGCGCCGCGCAGCCGGTCGCTTCGGTCCAGCCAAGCGGGGACAAGGTGGCGTCGCTCGCGGGAAGCCTGCCCCAGGGCGCGACCACCACCACCAATCCCTTTGCGACCTTCGATTTCAAGGGCGGAACGGTCTACCCGGCCAAGGCCGCGGTCAGCATCGGCACGGTCAGCGTCCCGGTGGGCGCGAGCGAGGCCTTCGTGCCGATCCGCATCAACCGCCAGACCCCCAACACGGTGATCGTGCGGGTGATGACCCGCAACGGCTCGGGCACGCTGGCAGGCGTGGAGGGCAAGCATTTCCAGCGGACGGTGACCACGGTGTTCTTCCGCCCGGGCGACGCGCTCGAGCAGACGGTGCGCATCCCGCTCGTCAACATGGACGCCGGGCGCACCTTCGACATCATCCTGCCCGAAGGCGTGGTCGGCGGGGGCGTCATCAATTCCTCGGCCAAGATCACCGCCGTCGTCGGCGCGAAGGCAGGGGTGGCCAAGACCGCGGGCTTCCGCAAGGCCCGGACCTTTGCGCCGAGCGGCACGCTCGCCTACCAGCTCGATCCGGCCACGGTGACCTGGAGCGATGCGGGCTCTGCAGAGGCATGGCGCACCCGCCTGCCCCACGGCCGCACCCAGCCGGGCAATGCCGAGACCGGGCTCTATCTCGATGCCGGTCTGCACCCGACCGCCATGGCGCCCTTCGCGATCGAGAACGGCGAGGTGGTGATCCGCAGCCAGCAGCTCGTAAGCCCGATCCTTCACGACAACCAGTACTGGTATCATGGTGCAGCGATGCTCACCGGGCAGCGGATGCCGGCCACCCAGCTGCAATACGGCCAGTACGAATGGACCGCGATGATGCCCAACCGCCGCGGCGGCTGGCCCGCGCTGTGGCTGCTGCCCACCACCGGTTGGCCGCCAGAGATCGATGTCTATGAAGGCTTCGGCTATGGCGGCGGCTGGAACTTCTCGAAGAACATCTCCGGCAACATCCACGGCGGCGCGAACGGCAAGCGCACCTTCACTGCGCTGATGCAGGTCAATGCCGCCAACGCCTACGGCCTCTCCGGCTTCGACACCGGCTACCACCGCTTCGCCGTCGACATCGCGCCCGATTTCATCACCTGGTTCGTCGACGGCAAGGAGACCTACCAGACGGTCAACCCGTTCAAGGGCACGACCTGGTTTCCGCTGATGAACGTCGCGGTCAAGCACCAGGGCGACTATGTCGGGGGCACGGCCGAGATGCGGGTTAGGGGCTTCCAAGTGTGGAAGGTGCCGGGCTGAGGCACAAGCGCCCGACGCCTTCCATCGGGGGCGAGCGCGGCGGCGGGTCGTCTCCTTGCCCGCCGCCGCGTCTTGCCTGACGAGAACCCTTCGCCTGCGCGTTGCATTTCCATGACGCATCGCTAGGCGGGCTGTGTCAGCGCCAACGGGGATTCGCGTTTCCATGAAAATCATGTCCGGCAATTCGAACCTGCCGCTCGCCCGCGCGATCGCGGCCTATCTGGAGATTCCGTTGACCGATGCCAGCGTGCGGCGTTTTTCGGACGAGGAGGTGTTCGTCGAGATTCATGAGAACGTGCGCGGGGAGGACGTGTTCGTCGTCCAGCCGACTAACTTCCCGGCGAACGACAACCTGATGGAGCTGCTGATCTGCATCGACGCGCTGCGCCGCGCCTCGGCCAAGCGGATCACGGCGGTGGTGCCCTATTTCGGCTACGCCCGGCAGGACCGCAAGCCCGGCCCGCGCACGCCGATCTCGGCCAAGCTGGTCGCGAACCTCATCACCGAGGCCGGCGCCGACCGGGTGCTGGCGGTGGACCTCCACGCCGGGCAGATCCAGGGCTTCTTCGACATCCCGACCGACAATCTCTACGCCGCCCCCGTCATGGCTGCCGATATCCAGGCCCGCTATGGCGATCAGCAGCTGATGGTGGTCTCCCCCGACGTCGGCGGCGTGGTGCGCGCGCGGGCACTGGCAAAGCGGCTCGACAATGCGCCGCTCGCGATCGTCGACAAGCGCCGCGACAGGCCGGGCGAGAGCGAGGTCATGAACATCATCGGCGACGTTGCGGGCCGCCACTGCATCCTGATCGACGACATCGTCGATTCGGGCGGCACGCTGTGCAACGCAGCCGAGGCGCTTCTGGAAGGCGGGGCCCGCTCTGTCGCGGCCTACATCACCCACGGCGTGCTGTCGGGCGGCGCGGTGGCGCGCATCAACGGCTCCAGCCTCAAGGAGTTGGTAATCACCGATTCGATCCGCCCGACCGAGGCCGCCGAAGCCTCCGACCGCATCCGCATCCTCCCCATCGCCCCGCTGGTGGGCGAGGCGATCCGGCGAATTGCGGACGAAAGCAGCGTCAGCTCGCTGTTTGATTGATGTTTGATCCCGGCGAAGTTCGGGACATTCTGATCAGCGCCGCCCGGCAGCGCACGGCGCTGACCTATTCCGATATGCTCAGCGTGCTCGGACACGTCTTCACCCGCCCGCTGATGCGCCAGCTGTGCAAGGTGCTCGACCGGATCGACGAGGACGGGCGCGTGGCGGGCGAGCCCGGCCTTGCGGTACTGGTCGTGCGCCAGTCGGACGGGCTGCCGGGGCAGGGCTGGTTCGTCAGCCGCACCGGCGTCTACGACGACCTGCCGCTGGAATGGGAGGGGCCGGAGGCGCGGCGCTACACCGAGGCTCGACAGGCCGAAGCCTTCGATTATTGGGGGGCGCATGACCGATAATGACCTCGCCCTTGCCCTGCGCCTCGCCGATGCCGCCGGGGCCGCCATCCGCCCGCTGTTCCGGGGCCAGTGGAGCGAGGAGCGGAAAGCCGACCGCTCCTATGTCACCGAGGCCGACCGCGCCGCCGAGGCGGCGATGCGCAAGCTGATCGAGGCCGAGTTCCCGCGCGACGGCATCATCGGCGAGGAATACGGCACCCGCAACGAAGGCGCCGGGCGGCAATGGGTGCTCGATCCGATCGACGGCACCACCAGCTTCATCGCCGGCCGCCCGATCTTCGGCACGCTGATCGCCCTGCTGCAAGATGGCTGGCCGGTACTCGGGATCATCGACCAGGCCGTGAGCGGCGAGCGCTGGGTCGGCCGCATCGGCCAGCCGACGCTCTTCAACGGCAAGCCTGCGCACACCCGCCCCCTGAAGGAGCTGTCCGAAGCCGTGCTCGGCACCACCAGCCCCCACGCCTTCACCAACGAGGAAGCCGACGCCTTCATGTCGGTCGCCAAGAGCGTGGCGGAGCGCAAGATCGTCTACGGCGGGGACTGCTACAATTACGGCCTCGTTGCATCCGGCCATATCGACATCGTGATCGAGGCGGGGCTCAAGCTCCACGATTACGCCGCATTGGTGCCGGTGGTGGAGGGCGCAGGGGGAATGATGGCGGACTGGCAGGGCAATCCGCTCGACGCAGGCTCCGACGGCACGGTGATCGCGCTGGGCGATCCGGCGCGGCTGGAGGATGTGCTCGAGGCGATGGGGTAGCGCAATCCACCCCCGCGAAAGCCCCTATCCGCGCGCGGCGGACTCTTAAGCAGCTTGGTTAATAACCCGGAACAGCGGCCCCTCATCCGGCGGCCCGGGAGACATCATGACCAAGAAACTCAAAGCGATCGCCGGTGCCCGCACCATCCTCGAAGATGCCCTGCGCGCGCACGAAGCGGGTGACCTCGCCGCTGCCGAGGCAGGCTATGCCATGGTTATCGAGGCCGGTTACCGCCTCGCCGATGTTCTGCCGATCCTCGCCGGGATGCTCGGCCGTCGCGGCGCGGACGAAGAGGCGCTGGCGCTGTGGGAGCGGCTGCTGGTGATCGACCCGGCGCATGACGTTGCGCTCCACGAAACCGGCCTGCTCCACGCCCGCGCAGGTCGCCGCGATCTCGCCATTGCCGCATTGGAAGGGAGCTGCGCGGCCAATCCCGCCAACGCCGTCAGCGCCAACAATCTCGCGGTGTTCCTCGCCGATGCGGGGCGCAAGAACGAGGCGCTGGCCAAGTTTCGCGAGGCGCTCGCGCTCCAGCCGGACAACATCCATATCCAGCACCAGATCCGCCGGTTGTGCGCCGAACTGGTGCCCTTCTGGCATATCCCGATGCTCAACGACGCGCGCCGCAACGATGCCTTCGAGGCGGCGATCATCGCCGCGATCGCCGCGCGCGGGCCGGAGGCGCGGGTGCTCGACATCGGCACCGGCAGCGGGCTCCTGTCGATGATGGCCGCGCGCGCCGGAGCGCAATCGGTCACCGCCTGCGAGATGGTGCCCGCGATCGCCGACACCGCCCGCGCGATCATCGCGGGCAACGGCTATGCCGACCGGATCGCCGTCCACACCGCCCCCTCGGGCGCGCTGGAAGTGGGCGAGCATCTTGACGAACGCGCCGATATCCTCGTCTCGGAAATCCTCTCGAGCGACCTCCTGACCGAGAAGGTGATCGACACCTTCGAGGATGCCCATGCGCGGCTGCTCAAGCCCGATGCCATCATCATCCCGCGCGCGGCGGCGGCGGTCGGCTGCCTGGTCGAGAGCCCGGTGCTCGAGGACTATGTCTTCGTCGGCGAGGTCTCGGGCTTCGATGTCTCGGCCTTCGGGGCGCTGGCGGCGCAGAAGCTGCCGATCCACGGCACGATGACCCAGTGGAAGCGCCTGTCGCGCGATGTCGAGCTGCTGCGGATCGACCTTACCCGCACCGCCCATCCTTCCGATCTGCAACTGCTCAGCGTGCCGGTGCAGGCCGACGGGATGGCAGCGGGGATCGTGCAGTGGATGCAGGTCGATCTGGCCGAGGGCATCACCTTCGACAATCACCCGGACGGCTATACCGATGGCGGCTGGCTGCAGGTGCTCCACGCCTTCCCCCAGCCGATCGCGGTGCGCGCGGGCGATGTGCTGCATCTGGCTGCCGGGCACGATCGGGTGACGCTGATCCTGCGGCCGCTCGGGCTGGCCGCGGCCGCGGCGCGCGCCAACGCGGCCTGACCGGGGCGGGGCGGGGGGAGCGCGCGAGCGTCTACCCCCTTGCCTTTCGCGCGTCCCACGCCTAAGCGCGCGCACTTCACCGACACGAATCAATCAGCCAGCCTGGCGACAAGGGCTGCCATGGCCGGTTCCGACGTGTCTCTTACAGGAGATGAAAATGCCCAAGCTCAAGACCAAGAGCGGTGTGAAGAAGCGCTTCAAGATCACCGCCACCGGCAAGGTCAAGCACGGCGTCGCCGGCAAGCGTCACCGCCTGATCAGCCACAATGCCAAGTATATCCGCACCAACCGCGGCACCTCGGTCCTCTCGGCGAACGATACGCCGACGATCAAGAAGTGGGCGCCCTACGGGCTGGATTGATGCGAGCGGGGCCACGGCCCTCACGCACTTAGAAACAAGGATATACTGATATGGCACGCGTCAAACGGGGTGTTACCACCCGCGCCAAGCACAAGCGGATTCTGGACCAGGCCAAGGGCTATCGCGGTCGCCGCAAGAACACCATCCGCATCGCCCGCCAGGCGGTCGAGAAGGCCGGGCAATACGCCTACCGCGACCGCAAGGTGAAGAAGCGGACTTTCCGCGCTCTGTGGATCCAGCGCATCAACGCCGCAGTCCGCATGGAGGGCCTCACCTACTCGCAGTTCATGCACGGCATCAAGCTCGCCGGGATCGAGCTCGACCGCAAGGCGATGGCCGATCTCGCCATGAACGAAGGCGGCACCTTCAAGGCCGTGATCGCTCAGGCGAAGGCTGCGCTTCCGGCGTAAACTGTCCGCGGCTCCGGCCAGGCACCAGTCGAGGGACAGGCTCCTTTTGGGGAACCTGTCCCTTTTTGACGTGCCTTTGTAAGAACGCGCCAAAACTCTTGTAGAACCGCGCCACTTGCGCTTTATTGCGCACATGGGGGATACAGCTCTCACGCGCGCCGTCGGGCGCTCCACGCCCTTGCCGCCCGAGCGGATGGTGGCCGAATTCCGCGAACCGCCGCCGGAATTCGCGGGATGCTTCACGAGTCTCTACCACCTGACGCTCGATCTGCCCGAAGGCGCCGAGCGGGTGACCGATTACCTCCAGCCCGAATGGGCCAACATCCGCTTCTTCTGCGGCACCACGCCTGACGCCGCGATCGCCGACACCAGCTTGAGCGGCGCGCGCTTCGTCGCCACCGGGCCGAGTTCGGTGGCGTGCCGCTTCTCGCTCGGACGGGTGCGGATGTGGGGCGTGGGCTTTCTCCCGCTCGGTTGGGCGCGGTTCTTCGACGCCGATGCGAGCAAGGTCACGAACCTCATCTGCGACGGCGCCGCGCACCCGGCCTTTGCCCATTTCGCGCCGCTCACCGATGTGCTGTGCGACCCCGAATCGGACATCGAGACCCAGTACGAGGCGCTGGTCGCGGCCCTTGCCAAGGCGATGCGCCCGAGCCGCGACGAGCCGCGCATCGCCCGGGTTCACGCCGCGCTGGTCAACGGCGATCACGCCTCGGTCCACGAGCTTGCCAGCGCCTGCGCGATGAGCATCCGCACGCTCGAGCGGGTGTGCACCCGCCATTTCGGCTTCTCGCCCAAGCTGCTGATGCGCCGCCAGCGCTTCATGCGCAGCCTTGCGACTTTCATGCTCCAGCGCGGCGGTCGCCCGTGGACCGAGGCGATGGACGCGCATTACCACGACCAGGCGCAGTTCACCCGCGAGTTCCGCGACTTCATGACCATGAACCCGAGCGAGTATGCCGCGCTCGATCACCCGATCCTGACGTCGTTCATGGAGGCCCGCGCCAAGGCATGGGGGAGCGCGGCACAGACGCTCGACCCGCCGCCGCCGACCCCACCTTCGTCTTCGGCCCCACTTTCGCCTGCGGCCTTGCCCTTGCGGCGGTGATTCTCCCCGCACTGCACGCCGGCGGCGGGCACCGCGTCGCCCCTGCCGCAGGCACGGCTACCGCTGTCTTCCCGATCATGCTATCCGCTCCGGCTCAAGACCCCGGAGAGGGTCGCTGATCGGTCGCATTCGAGACGCGCAGCCAGGACGCGATGCGCCGGGGAATGGGGACAGATGCACGGGCTTTCGGGAGATTCGGTTCACTTGCGCTTTGCCCTGCCGGCAGAGCCGCTGCGCCGTTATGTGACGACCTATTATCGCACCGATGTGGTGTGCTCGGTGAGGCGGCCCTGCCTCGAGGACTGGCTGCATCCCGAATGGGCCAACATCCGCTTCCTCGGCGCGGTCACGGCGCAATCGGTGATCGGGCCGGGGTCGCTCGTGCCGTGTCCTGCCTTCACCGTCACCGGGCCGACCAGCCGTGCGGTGCGCTTCCGGCTCGGCTCCGGGCATAGCTGGGGCATCGGCCTCTTGCCGCTCGGCTGGGCGCGGCTGGTCGCTGCCCGGGCGAGCGACTACGCCGACCGCTTTGTCGACGGGGCCGCCGATCCGGTGTTCGCCGGCTTCGCACCGCTCGCCGAGGCACTTGCGGCCAGCGGGGGTGATCATGCGCACGAGCTGGCGCTGATCGAGGCGCACATGGCCCGGCTGCTCGACGGGCCTGCCCATCCTGCGGAGGCCACGATCCTCGCGCTCCACACCGCGCTGGTCGATCCCGAGACGCTGACCGTCGCCGATATTGCCGAGCGCGTGGGGATGCAGGTGCGCAGCCTCGAGCGCCTCTCGCGCCGCGCCTTCGGCTTTCCCCCCAAGCTGCTGCTGCGCCGCCAGCGCTTCCTGCGCAGCCTCGCGCAGTTCATGATCGATCCCTCGCGCAAGTGGCTCGGGACGCTCGACGGCGCCTATCATGATCAATCGCATTTCGTGCGCGATTTCCGGCGCTTCATGGGGATGAGCCCGTCCGAATATGCGCGCGCGCCCAAGCCCCTGCTGGCCGCTGCGGCGCAGGCGCGGCTGGCGGCGGCGGGGCAGGCGGTGCAGGGGCTCCACGCGCCGACACCCTGAACCCGGCCGGGCCTGCAACGTCCTTTGCAATCCGGCCGAATTGGCGCTAGCGCGCCTCGGCGAAAATCCCGCTGTCAGAGCACCTGAAATCCATGACCGACATCACTTCCAAGGCCGAGGCCGCGCTGGCCGCGATCGGCGCGGCAACCAGCCTCGATGCGCTCGAGGCCGAGCGGCTCGAAACCCTCGGCAAGAAGGGCTGGGTGAGCCTTGCCCTCAAGACCCTCGGCGGCATGAGCCCCGAGGAGCGCACCGCCGCCGCGCCCGCGATCCAGTCGGCGCGCGCGGCCATTGCCGAGGCGCTCGATGCCAAGAAGGCCGCGCTCGAAGCCGCAGCGCTGGAAGAGCAGCTCGCGCGCGAGACGGTGGACCTGACGCTCCCCGCGCTCGCGGCACCCAAGGGTTCGGTCCACCCCGTCTCGCAGGTGATGGACGAACTCGCCGAAATCTTCGCCGATCTGGGCTTCGCGGTCGCCACCGGCCCCGAGATCGAGGACGACTGGCACAACTTCACCGCGCTCAACATGGACGAGACCCATCCCGCGCGGGCGATGCACGACACGTTCTATTTTCCGGATCGCACGCCAGAAGGTCGCGAAATCCTCCTGCGCACCCATACCTCGCCGGTGCAGGTGCGCACCATGCTGGCGGCGGCGCAGACCAGCCCCGGCGGTGCGCCCGTGCGCATCATCGCCCCGGGCCGCGTCTACCGCTCGGACAGCGATGCCACCCACACCCCGATGTTCCACCAGATCGAGGGTCTGGTGATCGACCGCGACATTCACCTCGGCCACCTCAAGTGGACGCTCGAGACCTTCCTCAAGGCGTACTTCGAGCGCGACGACATCGTCCTGCGCCTGCGCCCCTCCTACTTCCCCTTCACCGAGCCTTCGGTCGAGGTCGATGTCGGCTATGCCAGCGAGAACGGCCGCCGGGTTGTCGGCGGGTCGGGGGACGCGCCGGGGCATGCGTGGATGGAGCTGCTCGGCAGCGGCATGGTCAATGCGCGCGTGCTGCAAATGGGCGGGTTCGATCCGGGCCAATGGCAGGGCTTTGCCTTCGGCGTCGGGGTCGACCGACTGGCGATGCTCAAATACGGGATGAACGACCTACGCGCCTTCTTCGACGGCGACGGCCGCTGGCTGGCGCATTACGGCTTCTCGCCCTTCGACCAGCCGACCCTGTCTGCCGGTGTGGGAGCACGCGCATGAAGTTCTCGCTGACCTGGCTCAAGGATTACCTTGAGACGACCGCTTCGGTGGCGGAAATCTGCGACGCGCTCAACGCCATCGGGCTTGAGGTCGAGGGCGTGGAAGACCCTTCCGAGAAGCTCGCGGGCTTCCGCATCGCCCACGTCCTGACCGCCGCGCGCCACCCCGATGCCGACAAGCTTCAGGTGCTGACCGTCGACACGGGCGACGGCCAGCCGCTGCAAGTCGTGTGCGGCGCGCCCAATGCGCGCGCGGGGATGAAGGGCGTGCTCGGGCTTCCGGGCGCGACCGTGCCTGCCAACGGGATGGTGCTGAGGAAGAGCGCGATCCGGGGTGTCGAGAGCAACGGCATGATGTGCTCGACCCGCGAGCTCGAGCTGGGCGAGGATCACGACGGCATCATCGAATTGCCCGAGGACGCGCCGGTCGGCACCGATTTCGCGGCCTATCACGGCAGCGATCCGGTGATCGAGGTCGCGGTGACCCCCAACCGCCCGGACTGCATGGGCGTGTATGGCATTGCCCGCGATCTGGCGGCGAAGGGGCTGGGGACGCTGAAGCCGATCGCCATGCCCGCATTCGAGGCTTTCGATCCGTGCCCGGTGGAAATCCGCACCGACGATCCCGAGGGCTGCCCGGCCTTCTATGGCCGCGTCGTCAAGGGCGTCACCAACGGCGCTTCGCCCGACTGGCTGCAGGCGCGGCTGAAGAGCGCGGGCCAGCGGCCGATCTCGTTGCTGGTGGACCTCACCAACTATCTGATGCTGGGCTTCGGGCGTCCGGCACACGTCTATGATCTCGCCAAGTTGCAAGGCGCGGTGGTCGCGCGGCGGGCGAAGGAGGGCGAGCAAGTGCTGGCGCTCAACGAGAAGACTTACACGCTCGATGCCGAAATGACGGTGATCGCCGACGAGAGCGGCGTTCATGACATCGCCGGGATCATGGGCGGCGAGCATTCGGGCGTTTCCGAGACGACCACCGATGTGCTGCTCGAGATCGCCTATTTCGATCCCGCCCGCATCGGCGCGACGGGGCGCAAGCTGGGGCTGTCGAGCGACGCCCGCACCCGGTTCGAGCGCGGGGTTGATCCGGCGTTCCTCGAAGGCGGGCTTGATCTTCTGACCGGTCTGATCGTCGAGCTTGCCGGCGGCACCCCGAGCGAGGTCGTCCGCGCCGGTTCGCCGCCGTCCGAGCCCAAGGTCGTGACCTTCGATCCCTCGCTCACCACCCGTCTCGGCGGGGTGGAGGTGCCTGAGGCCGAACAGAAGCGCATCCTCGAAAGCCTTGGCTTCACCGTGGGCGCGGATTGGCAGGTCACCTGTCCGCCGCGCCGCCACGACATCGAGGGCCCGGCCGATCTGGTCGAGGAAGTTGTGCGCATCAACGGCCTCGACAAGGTCGCGAGCGTGGCGCTCCCCCGCGCCGAGGGCGTCGCCCGCGCGACCGCCACGCCGCAGCAGAAGCTTGAGCGCGGTCAGCGTCGTGCCGCCGCTGCGAGCGGGCTCAACGAGGCGGTGACGTGGAGCTTCCTCCCCGAGTGGGCCGCGGAACACTTCTCCGACGGCAACGACACCCCTTGGGTGCTCGCCAACCCGATCAGCGAAGACCTGAAGGCGATGCGCCCCGCGCTGCTGCCCGGCCTCTTGATGGCCGCCAAGCGCAACGCCGATCGCGGTGCGGCCTCTTCAAGGCTGTTCGAGATCGGGCGGCGCTATTTCCGGGGCGCCGATGGGCTCAGCGAGGAAAAGCCCACGCTCGGCATCGTCCTCGCGGGCGAGAAGACTCAGCGTGGGTGGCAGAGCGGCAAGGCGAAGCCCTTCGACGCCTATGACGCCAAGGCCCTGGCGCTCCAGCTGCTCGAAGCGGCGGGCGCGCCGGTCGGCAACCTGATGGTGATGGGCGAGGCGGGATCGCAGTTCCACCCCGGCCAGTCGGCGACCCTGCGGCTTGGCCCCAAGGTGGTGCTGGCGCGCTTCGGGATGGTGCATCCCTCGACCCTCAAGGCCTTCGATGTCGACGGGCCGATTGCGGCGGTCGAGTTGTTCCTGGACGCGATTCCTGCGAAGAAGGGTGCGGCCTTCGCGCGTCCCGGCTTCACGCCCCCGGCGCTGCAGGCCGTGACCCGCGACTTCGCCTTCCTCGTCCCCGCGAGCCTCGCGGCAGGCGATCTGGTGAGGGCCGTGCAGGGCGCCGACAAGGCCTTCATCACCGGCGTGCGCGTGTTCGACGTCTTCGCGGGGCAGGGCGTGCCCGAGGGGCGCAAGTCCGTCGCGGTCGAAGTCACGCTCCAGCCGGGCGAGGCGAGCTTCAAGGACGCCGACCTCAAGGCCATTTCGGAAAAGGTCGTGGCGGCGGCGGCCAAACTGGGCGGGGAGCTGCGCTGATGAAGACCGCATTCGTCACCGGCGCCACCGCCGGGATCGGCCTTGCCACCGTCCGCCGCCTTGTGAAGGACGGCTGGCGCTGCGTCGCCACCGGGCGGCGGCAGGAGCGGCTCGACGCGCTGGTCGCCGAGCTGGGCGCGGACAAGGTTCTGCCGCTGTGCTTCGATGTGCGCGACACCGCCGCGCTCGACGCCGCGCTCGCGGGCCTGCCCGAAGGCTTTCGCGACATCGATCTGCTGGTCAACAACGCTGGCCTCGCGCAGGGGCTGTCGGCGGCGCAGAATGCCAATCTTGATGACTGGCAGACGATGATCGACACCAACATCACCGCGATGGTGGTGCTGACCCGCAGGCTCCTGCCCGGCCTGATCACCCGCAAGGGCGCGATCATCGCCATCGGCTCGGTCGCGGGGAGCTACATCTATCCGGGCGGCAACGTCTATGCGGGCACGAAGGCCTTCGCGAACCACTTCACCCTCGCCCTGCGCGCCGATCTCCACGGCACCGGCGTGCGCGTCACGAGCATCGAGCCGGGGATGGTCGAGACCGAATTCACCCTCGTGCGCACCGGCAGCCAGGAAGCCTCGGACAAGCTCTACGCCGGGGTGAACCCGATGACGGGCGAGGACATCGCCGACACCATCGGCTGGATCGCCAGCCTGCCGCCGCATCTCAACATCAACCGGATCGAGCTGATGCCGGTCAACCAGGACTTCGCGGGCTTCCGCGTCGCACGCGACAACCAGTGACCTCCAACCGCCGCACCTTCGCGATCATCTCGCACCCTGACGCGGGCAAGACCACGCTCACCGAAAAGCTGCTGCTGCAGGGCGGCGCGATCCACCTGGCCGGCGAGGTCAAGGCGCGCGGGGCGGCGCGGCGGGCGCGGTCGGACTGGATGAAGATCGAGCAGCAGCGCGGGATTTCGGTCACGTCGTCGGTGATGACCTTCCAGAAGGACGGGATCGTCTTCAACCTGCTCGACACGCCGGGGCACGAGGACTTTTCCGAGGACACGTACCGCACGCTGACCGCCGTCGACAGCGCCGTGATGGTGATCGATGCGGCCAAGGGCATCGAGCCGCAGACCCGCAAGCTGTTCGAGGTGTGCCGGTTGCGCTCGGTGCCGATCCTCACCTTCGTCAACAAGGTCGACCGCGAGGGCCGCGATCCCTTCGAGACGCTCGACGAGGTCGCCGACATGCTGGCGCTCGACGTCTCCCCCCAGATGTGGCCGATCGGCATGGGCGGCGAGTTCGAGGGCCTGCTCGATTTCGCCACCGAAACCGTCAGCCGCCCCGAAGGCCCGAGCCGCGAGTTCCTCGGCACCCGCGACACTGGGGCCATCCCCGAGCGCTTCGCCGACGAGATCGAACTGGCGCGCGGGGGCTACCCGGAATTCGACCTCGAAGCCTTCCGTCACGGCGACCTCACCCCGGTCTATTTCGGATCGGCGCTGAAGAATTTCGGCGTCACCGAGCTGATCGACGCCATCGCCCGCTTCGCCCCGCCGCCGCGCCCCCAGCCTGCGGGCGAGGAGCAGATCAGCCCGGAGCGCGACGAGGTCACCGGCTTCATCTTCAAGGTGCAGGCCAACATGGACCCCAACCACCGCGACCGCATTGCCTTCATGCGGCAGGTCTCGGGCACCTTCAAACGCGGCATGAAGCTGACGCCGAGCGGGCTGGGCAAGCCCATCGCGGTGCACTCGCCGATCCTGTTCTTCGCGCAGGACCGCGAGCTGGCCGACACGGCCGAGGCGGGCGACATCATCGGCATCCCCAACCACGGCACCTTGCGGGTGGGCGACACGCTGAGCGAGCGCAATCAGGTGCGCTTCACCGGCCTCCCCAACTTCGCGCCGGAAATCCTGCGCCGGGTGCAGCTGAAGGACCCGACCAAGACCAAGCAGTTGCGCAAGGCTTTGGACGACCTCTCCGAAGAGGGCGTGATCCAGGTGTTCTATCCGGAGATCGGTTCCGCGCACATCGTCGGCGTCGTCGGGCAGCTTCAGCTCGAAGTGCTGATCAGCCGGCTCGAGGCCGAATACAAGGTCGAGGCCGTGCTCGAACCCTCCCCCTTTGCCACCGCGCGCTGGATCAAGGGGGACGACAAGACCCTCGATGAGTTCGCCAGCTTCAACCGCGCCAATCTCGCCAAGGACCGTGACGGCGACCTCGTGTTCATGGCCAAGAGCCCGTGGGACGTGACCTACCAGGTCGACAAGAACCCGGGGTTGACCTTCTCGTCGACGAAGGAAAGGTAGGCTTGCGGGGAGCCGGGCTTCGCGGCATGGCGAAGGCCATGGATACGACCGGCCCGACCTCGCAAAGCTTCATCTCGCAGCGGCTCAAGCTCAACTACCTCGATTGGGGCGGTCGCGGGAAACCGCCGCTGGTGCTGGTGCATGGCGGGCGCGATCATGCGCGGTCGTGGGACTGGACTGCCGAGGCATTGCGCGAGGATTACCACGTCATCGCCATGGATCACCGCGGGCATGGGGATTCCGATTGGGTCTCGGACGGGGTCTATTCGGCGGGCGACATGGTCTATGACCTCGCCCAGCTGATCCACCAACTGGGCGTCGGCCCGGTGCGGATGGTGGCCCATTCGATGGGCGGGAATGTCGCGCTGCGCTATGCGGGCGCCTTCCCCGACATGGTGACGAAGCTGGTGGCGATCGAGGGCCTCGGCCCCTCGCCCGAATGGCGCGAGAAGCAGCGCAGCCAGCCCTATCCCGAGCGCCTCGCCGAATGGATCGAAAAGAAGCGCAAGGCGGCGGGCCGCACCCCGCGCAAGTACGAGAGCATTGAAGCCGCCTTCGCCCGGATGATCGAGGAGAACGCCTACCTCACCGAGGAACAGGCGCGCCACCTCACTGTCCACGGGGTCAACCGCAACGAGGACGGCACCTATAGCTGGAAGTTCGATCCGCATCTCAACGTCTGGCCGGTCGAGGACATCGGCGACGAGTTCATCGAGCAGCTGTGGGGCGCGATCACCTGCCCGACGCTGCTGCTCTACGGGGCGGATTCGTGGGCCTCGAACCCCGAGAAGGACGGGCGCATTGCCCACTTCAAGACCGCGCGCGTGATCGAGTTCGAAAAGGCGGGGCACTGGCTGCACCACGACCAGTTCGACCGTTTCATCGCCACCTTGCGCGATTTCCTGTAAGGCGGAGCACAAAAGGGGGGGAAAGGGATGGCGGATTTCTTCGAGGCGCTCACCGAGCAGCACATCGCGATGATCGCCGCGCAGCCGGTGTTCTTCGTGGCGACGGCCGCCGAGGAGGGCCGCATCAACCTCAGCCCCAAGGGCTATGACGCCTTCCGGGTGCTGTCACCGACGCGTGTCGCCTATCTCGACCTTGGTGGATCGGGCAACGAAACCCACGCGCATCTGGCTGCCGACGGGCGGATCACGGTGATGTTCTGCAACTTCCAGCAGCCCGCGCTGATCCTGCGCCTTTACGGGCGCGGGCGTGCGGTGCTGCCGCAGGACGCCGACTGGGAGGCGCTCGCGGCGCACTTCACCCTGATGCCCGGCACCCGCCAGATCTTCGATATCGCGGTCGACAGCGTGCAGTCCTCCTGCGGCTGGGGCGTGCCCTTCATGGCACTCCAGAGCGAGCGCGAGACGCTGAAGAAGGCGCACCGCCAGTCCGACCCCGCGCAGTGGGAGGCCAAGATGGCTGCTCGCACCCGCAGCATCGACGGCCTGCCGACCCGCGCCACGGATCGCTACATAGCGGGCGAATAGGCACAGCCTGCCGCAAAACTTGCCTAAGTCTTAATCAGATGATTACTTTTTAGGCAGGTATTTTTCCGCAGTTGCGAAAAATCGCGCTGATTCCGCTGCGTCAGCCGCGTTACACAAATATGGCACGCTTGTTGCTGTGACACCGGTGGCCGGAAAAAATCCGGTGCAACAGGGGCCACAGATGAAATTCATCATCGCCATCATCAAACCGTTCAAGCTCGACACCGTGCGCGAGGCGCTGAGCGGCATCGGCATTGCCGGGATGACCGTGACCGAAGTCAAGGGCTTCGGACGCCAGAAGGGTCAGACCGAAATCTACCGCGGGGCCGAATACTCCACCAACATGCTTCCCAAGGTGAAGCTCGAGATCGCTGCCAGCGACGAGATCGCAGCGCAAGTGGTCGAAACCATCCAGGCGACCGCCAACACGGGCGCGATCGGCGATGGCAAGATCTTCGTGCTCGATCTCGCCTCGGCCACCCGCATCCGCACCGGCGAGTCCGGCGAAACCGCGCTGTAAGGGGACATAATCGATGAAGCGCATTCTCTCCAATCTTGCGGTAATGGCGACCGGGGCGGCGCTGCTCGCCGCGCCGGCCATGGCCGCGCCCGCGGCGGCGCCCACGCCGTTCGTGCCCACCGCCGACATGGTCAACAAGGGCGATGTCGCCTGGATGATGGTCTCGACCGCGCTCGTGCTGATGATGAGCGTGCCCGCACTCGCGCTGTTCTACGGCGGCCTGGTGCGCGCCAAGAACATGCTTTCGGTGCTGATGCAGGTCCTCACCATCGTCTGCGTCGCTGCGCTGGTGTGGTTCGGCTGGGGCTACTCGATGGCCTTCACCTCCACCGGCACGCCCTTCCCGGCGCTGTTCGGCGGGCTCGACAAGGCCTTCCTCAAGGGGGTCAATCCGGGAACCTTCGCCGCGACCTTCTCGAACGGCGTCTACCTGCCCGAGCTGGTCTTCGTGATGTTCCAGATGACCTTCGCCTGCATCACCCCCGCCCTCATCGTCGGCGCCTTTGCCGAGCGCGTGAAGTTCACCCCGCTGATCATCTTCGTGGTCGCGTGGATGACGCTCGCCTATTTCCCGATCGCGCACATGGTGTGGTACTGGGCCGGGCCGGACTTCCTGCATGCCGCGCCCACCGACACGGGCCTGCTGTGGGGCTGGGGCGCGCTCGACTTCGCCGGCGGCACCGTGGTGCACATCAACGCAGGGATTGCGGGCCTGATCGGCTGCCTCATCATCGGCCCGCGCATCGGCTACAAGAAGGAGCCCATGCCCCCGCACAGCCTGGTGATGACCATGATCGGCGCCAGCCTGCTGTGGATCGGCTGGTTCGGGTTCAACGCCGGCTCGGCGCTCGAATCCAACGCCTTCGCCGCGCTCGCCTTCATCAACACCTTCGTGGCGACGGCCGCGGCGGGTGCGACCTGGGCGATCATCGAGCAGATCACCCACAAGAAGCCCTCGCTGCTTGGCGGTGTCTCGGGTGTGGTGGCCGGCCTGGTGGCGATCACGCCTGCGGCGGGCTTTGCCCACCCCGGCACCGCGATCATCCTAGGCGCCGTTGCATCGGTCGTCTGCTACGTCTTCGTCACCACGGTGAAGAACAAGCTCAACTACGACGACAGCCTCGATGTCTTCGGCATCCACGCTGTGGGCGGGATCGTCGGCGCGATCGGGACCGGCATCGTCGCCGACCCGGCGCTCGGCGGCCAGGGCTGGATCGACTACACCGCGCCCGTCGCCGTGGCGGGCGAGTTTGACCTCGTCGGCCAGGTGACGACCCAGATCTACGCGGTGGGCGTGACCGTCGCCTGGACCGGGATCGTCTCGGCGGTGCTGTTCCTCGCTCTCAAGTACACCATCGGGCTCCGCCCCGACGCCGAAGCCGAGACCAACGGCCTCGACATCACCGAACACGGTGAGCGGGCTTACAACTAGGCCCATCACCACCAAGCTTGGCGGGGGGAGAACCTCTCTCTCCCTCTCCTCTCCCCCCGCCTCACCTCGTTCCTCCTGCGAACGAACAAACTGATAAAGGCCGGAGTAGCGCAAGCTCTCCGGCCCTTTTTTGTGTTTCGCTCGCCCCTCCGGGCGAGCGCCCTCGGTGCCGTTCCTCCGCTACGCTCCGGGCACCTGCGGACGCGCATTCGCGCTTGCGGCCCGTCCGTTGGCGGGCCGAGACTGCGCTCTGCGGCTT
>OFDN01000507.1_pt1 | contig 31530 bp, 13 predicted proteins | sample 1520971 | NCBI WGS metagenome assembly OFDN01 (sample SAMEA94257418, study PRJEB24077) | hot springs metagenome | biome: Aquatic biome; feature: Geographical feature; material: Water | place: India | collected 2012-06-12 | depth 5 m | reverse complement strand
GATTAAAGCGAGAGCATGATTCACGCTTCTGTCGGAACCGCGAAGCGGTTCCCTCCGAAACGATCAGGCTCTGGCGCGTTTCGCTGTGGAAGGAAGTCGTGCGACCGGCGAATTTCATCGCCGGTTTACCGTTGTGAGCCTAGCGTCGCTCCTCTGAATTCAAGGGGCCTTTTCGAATGGCGCGCATCCTCCTGGCCGAAGACGACAGTTCGCTGCGCGGGTTCCTGACCCGCGCCCTGGAGCGGGCGGGCCATCAGGTCATCGACTGCGAAAACGGCGACGACGCCATCGACGCCCTGGAGCACGGCCCCTACGACCTGCTGCTGACCGACATCGTCATGCCCGGCGCCGACGGGATCGAGGTGGCCCGCGTCGCCGCCGCCCGCCAGCCCGGCCTGCGCATCATGTTCATCACCGGCTTCGCCGCCGTCGCCCTGACCGCCGCCCAGGCCTCGCCCCAGGCCAAGGTCCTGTCCAAACCCGTCCATCTGCGCGACCTGGTCAATGAGGTCGAACGGATGGTGGCGGCCTGAGCGTTGAAATCGCTACGGTTTTCCAGAAATCTCGTTGCGGCGGTCAAAGCCGCTTGATGCGGGCCGGTCGTGCCGCTATACGACCGCCCTTCCCGCTCTCGAACCGATCGAGAGCCGCCACGGCGGACGCGTAGCTCAGCGGGAGAGCACTACGTTGACATCGTAGGGGTCACAGGTTCAATCCCTGTCGCGCCCACCATCCTTGAAGGCCGCTAACTCAACAGGTTAGCGGCCTTCGCCATGTCTGGGGGTGGGGTGGTCCGGGAGCGCGGGGACGCTCCGGGGACGCTGGCGGGGGGAAATCCGGGGAACGCCGGGGTGTTCGCAAGGTGGTGTGGGCTTGCCGATGGCCGGCATGGAGACGCGTTCCATCATCAATCCCGACCGCCGATGATCGTGCCGGCCGTTGGAGCCTTCGGGATAGCCGACGGAGCACCTTGGACTTGGGCGTGACGGTGCTTGCGGACTGTATCACAGCGTCGATACACTGTCGTTCTTGCGGTCGCAACGAGAACCGAAGATCAAGACGGGCCGGTGCGTTCCAGCGCGGACAAGCACTCGGTAACATGGACACCATGTCTACTAACATATTTTCTCCCGCACCCGCCGATACCGCAGCGGTTCCTCCACCGAGCTCGACGAGCTATTTTTCACGCCGCCTGCATTACACGAATCAGGAGGGCGAGGTACGGACGGTCGACGAGGCGGGGATGCTTGCGATTCCCGGCGCCAAGATCGTCCTCGGCGAGCCGGGTATGGGCAAGAGCGAGTTCATGAGTCAGGCGGGCCTTGTCCTAGCCGTCAAGTCGGTCACCGCCATCCGCTTCGTGAGGGTCCGTGACCCATCCCGCTTCGTCGTCCCAGGCAAACCACTGCTCATCGATGGACTCGACGAGGCGATGGCCCGCCGCGAGGAAGACGCCGTCGACCAAGTCCTGGCCAAACTCGAAGACGCCGGCTGTCCCGAGTTCGTGCTGACGTGCCGCGCCCGCGAATGGCAGGCGCGCAACGCCAGCGAACTCCGCGATCTCTATGGTACGGAACCGACGGTCTTCACGCTGGTGCCCTTCGACCGTGATGACGCGATCGCCTTTCTGGCGGCGCGGCACCCCACGGTCGACGGCCAATCGGTGCTCGACCACCTCGATACGCACAGTTTGTCCGACCTCTACCGCAATCCGCTGACGCTCGACCTGATGGGACGGGTGGCGGAGACCGACAAATCGCTTCCACGGACTCGCGCGGCGCTGTTCGAGCGCGTCTGTGCCAGGACCTGGCCGGAGCATGATCCGAACCGCCGGAACGGCAGACTCAACCAACTGACCGAGGAGCGGGCTCTGTCGGAGGCGGGCGCCGTTGCTACCGGGCTGATCCTGGCCGGTGCCGAAGCGGCGAGCCTTGCCGGGCCAGCCCATGTCCAGGAGGGCGATGTCCGCCTCGCGGAACTCGCCGACCTTCCCGGTGTGGACGCGGAGGCAGCGTCCGCGATCGTCTCGTCGAAGCTCTTCGTCAGCGTGGGCGATGGACGGGCGAAGCCGATCCACCGGGTGATCGGCGAGTATCTCGGCGCCCGGTGGCTTGCGCGCATTGCCGCCACGCCGCGCGCGCAGCGCCGCCTGCTTGCGCAGATCCAAGGCAACGGCGTTCCCGCGAGCCTGCGCGGGCTCCACGCTTGGCTGGCTTTCCACAGCCCGGCGATGGCCGAACGGGTCATAGCCGCCGACCCGTATGGCGTCCTACGCTACGGGGAGACGGCGGAGTTGACCGCGACACTGGCGGATCACCTGTTCGACGCCCTGTGTGCGCTCGCCAAGGACGATCCATACTTCCGCGCTGCTGATTGGGGAGCCCACACCGCCGCCGGCCTTGTGGTGCCGACGTTGCGCGACAAGGTCGGTTCCGTCATCGGTTCGGCGTCGAGCAACGGGCATTTGCGCTCGCTTCTGATCGAAGCGCTGAAAGATACGCCGATGGCCAGGGAGCTCTCGGTGACGCTCGAGGCCATCATGCTGTCGGACGACCGGTTCTACGGCGAGCGTGAAGACGCTGCCAAAGCGCTGCTCCCCCACCGGGACCGCGGCTGGTGGTCGGGCGCCATCAGGACGCTCCGCGACCAGGGAACGGAGGACGCGACGCGCCTTGCCCGTCACCTGATCGACTTCATCGGCTACGACGTGAGCGACGATCTGCTGGTCTCAACGCTCTTCGCCGAGGTGGGCGCCCTCGTATGCCCGATCCCGCGCGGCAAGGACCGGCGTCACCTCACCATGCGAAGCTACAACCGGGTTGTCCGTAAATTGTCAACGGCACGGCTCGTCGGCGTGCTCGATCTCATCGACGCGTACGCCGGGCTTCTTGCGTCGAAGGACTGGCAGAGCCGGAATGATGTCGCCGACGTCGTCGCCCGCCTTGTGCTCCGCGCGATCGACGAAGGCGTGGTCGGGCCGGCACAGGCGCCGTCGCTCTGGCGCTGGCTGCGGATCGCGGGACGCGATGCGCGCCGGAATCAGGACTTCCGGAAGGAATTGAGGGAACGGCTGGGGGATCGCGACGATATCCGCAGGGCGGTCCAACTCCACGCCTTCGACCAACGACAGGGCCGGTCCTTCTGGCAGACCGCGGTCGAGCTCGACCGGCGAATGGTCGGCCTTGCCGAGCGGCCCGCCGACATTGCGTGGTTCCTCGACCGCCTCGCTGATGCCGACAACAAGGACCCTGCACATCGGGAAGAATGGTGCGGCCTGATGAGCCTGGGAGCGCCCGCCGGCGTTCTCCACCCCAAAGTGCGTGCCAGCGGCTCGAAGTTTCAACGCAACGACCCACAGTTGGCTGCGTTCGTCAACAAGCTGGAGAATCCCAGGAAGCCCGCCTGGGAACTGAAACAGGAACGTGATGCCGCCAAGCGCGAGAAGAAGCAGAAGATAAAATTCGAGTTTCACCGACGCTATTATGCGGCCCGGCGCACTGATGTCCGCGCTGGCGCGTTGACAGCGGTCCTCGACCCTGCACAGGCCTATCTTGGTCAGTTCAATGATTTCAAGCGCGAGCAACCGCCGGCAGACCGGATTGCGGAGTGGCTCGGGCCGGAGCTCCGCGATGATGCTATCGCAGGGTTCGAAGCCGCGCTCCACCGCGCTGATCTACCCACCCCTGACGAGGTGGCAAACGGGATCGCAACGAACACCATCTACAACTATTCTTACATAATCTTGGCGGGCCTATTGGCGAGGCTGCGGGCTGCCAGAGATTTCGACGATCTGTCGCCCGATGTTCTGAAGGTCGGCCTATTGACGTGCCTGAACGAACTCGTCCATTGCGTCGACAGCGACGTTGAGAGCTTGCGGAAGGCACTGGTGACTGTCATCGTCCCCAGTCCTCGGGATCGGGAGGATTTCGCCAGACTGTGGATCGAGCCAGCGCTCGCGGCTGGACGCGAGCATGTTCGCGGACTCTACACGCTCACCCATGACGCGGACTGGCAGGCAACGGGCACATTGCTCGCCGGCCGCTGGCTGGCGACGTTCCCTAACCTTCCTGAGAGCGTCGAACTCGAATTGGCCGACTGCCTGGTTCATGCGGGAGCCTCGGCGGCTCTCGAAACCGTGGCGATCTCCCGGTCCAGAGCGGGCTACCGCAATGTTGAGCACCGGCTCTCCTGGCTTGCGGTGGAGGTGTTGGTCCGTTTCGACCAAGTGCGCCCGAGCCTCAGAGGCATCGGCACCGAAAACCCTAACTTCCTCTGGTTCCTGCGCAATCGGTTTCAGTTTGAACGGCGGAGTGGGGGAATTTCCCTGACCGTGGCCCAAGCCAAATGGATCGTCTCAGAATTTCGCTGGGCTTGGCCCTATGCCGTTCTGCAAGGGAGCAGCTCGGGCGACACCAATCCTTACGACGCAACGGATTTCCTGCGCGCGCTGATCGGCCGCCTTGCGAACGACACGGGCGAGGAGGCGGCCGAGGCGTTGCTGGGGTTGGCCGCCGAACCGGAGGACACGTACAGCGACCTGATCCGGCACATGGCCGCCGAGCAGCGGCAGAAGCGCGCGGAGGAAGCGTTCGAACCGTTGCCGCCCGTACGTCTGAGGGACCTGCTCACCGAGGGGTCTCCGTCCAACGCCGACGACCTGAAGGCGCTGGTGCTGGAAGAGCTAGCGGTGGCGCAGAAAAAGCTTAAGGGCGACGATCTCGATCAGGTCCGCGACTTTTGGAATGACGCCGGAGTGCCGTACGACGAGAACCGCTGCCGCGACCGGTTGGCGGCGATGATCGGCCCCGAACTTGCCCGCTATGGCGTGCAGCGGATCACCGAAGCGGACATGCCGCAGACGAAACGGGCCGATCTCGCCTTCGCTTGCGACTTGCTCCAGTTGCCGATGGAGGTGAAGGGGCAATGGCATGACGACGTCTGGGACGCCGCCACCGGCCAGCTCGATGCCAAGTACCTGATCGATTGGCGCTCCGGGGATCGCGGCATCTACTGCGTGCTGTGGTTCGGCACCCTCCCCTCGTCAACCGGACGAAGGCTGAAGGTTCCGCCCGACGGTTTGACCCCACCGACGACACCGGAGGAGATGCGGGCGATGCTGGCCGCCCGCATCCCGGAAAGCCGACGCACGCTCATCGACGTCGTCGTTCTGGACCTGACCGCCGGCCGCCCGTGAAGCACCAGCGGGCCGATGACCGTCTCCCCGTCCATGGGATATTCGCATTGCGTCAGCCGTAAAGCACGCCGATCACTTCCCGTGCGCCAACGAAGGCGGGCACAGCGCCGCCGTCTTCTTCGCTCCGCTCCATCTGGATGACGCAGGAGTCGCCCAGCCCGCCGACGCTTTCGAACAGGCGAAGCCACGGCATGCCGGGCAGCGGCTCCCCCACGCGCTTGAAGTACGCCTCGCCGTCGTCCGTACGCACCGCGACCAAGCGCCGGCGGTACTGGTCGATGCTGCCCGGGGTGATCGCGGCACCGCCGAGCACCGTCTGGCCGTCCAGCACCAGCGGCACACCGCTGGAGCCGCGCGCCTGGTACAGCCGGCTGATCTGCGCCAACCGCGGGTGGAATGCCTGCTCGAAGGCTTCGTTGTCGTTGCGCGGGAACACCGGCCTGGCGGCGAACAGCACGCCAACGACCCTGTGGAGGCGCACCTCCTCGGCGGGCAGAACCACCGGGGGTGGACGGTGCAGCGGGTCCTCGGTCTCAGCGACCAGCACCACGCGGCCGGCCAGATCGGGGCTGCGCAGCAGTCGGCGGGCGTACACCCGGCCTTCATGCAGCGCCACCACGAGGCGATGGTCATCCACAAGCGTGTTGGTGTGCTCGACGATGAGAGCCGACCCGGCGGGAGCGGCGAAGCCCAGCGTGTCGGCGCAAAGGACGAAGAGCGCCTTGTCCGAGAACCACGTGTCGAAAAGCTCGTTGCCGTCCCCTTCCCCGCCGCTTGTGCCGTCGGCGGATGAGAAGGCCGCCAGGTCCAGCACCCGGTGCAGCACACCGAAGCTGGGGCGCCGCACGGCGTCGAGCACGTGGACGGGAGCGGCCCCCCGCACCACGGGATCGCGCCTCAACCAGCGCCGATGCTCGTCGTGCACGTCGAGAACGAGGCGGTGGACGCGATCGAAATCGCCCTTGTGGTGTGCGACGTCGTTCCAGGTCACCTCGTGCGCATCCCGGTGATGGACCCGGTTGAGAAGATCGCGAAAGGCGCTGCCGGCACACAAGGCCGGGTCGCCGATCAAGGCGTCGAAGGCCGCCCCCGACAATCCCTCCGCCGTGCGCGACTGCCGCTTCAGTTCGTCGAGCAACTCGCCCAGAGCCAACTTGCGCGGCTGGGTGTAGGCGGGCTGGTCGAAGAGGTCGGAGATCCGCGCCTCGGCGAAGATGCGGAACTCGTTGGCGTAGCTCCGCGCTGCTTCATGCGCGCCATCGTCCTCCTCGAACGCCTTGCGCTTGCGATCGAGGTCGGCGACCGGAAGGGCCAACTGGGTGCACGGGCGCCTTGCGTTGCGGCCATGCACGGAGCGGTGATCGAGGTCGGCGCGACAGCGGCGGTTGCCGCATACCTCCTGCGCGAAGCGGCTGTCGTGGGTGGAAACCAGCAGGGTTGCGTCGGCTTCCAGCAGATGCCCCATGGTGTCGGCGAGCCGCCGCCGGTTGTTCGGATCGAGCAGCTCCTGCGGGTCGTCGAGGACGAGCAGCGACAGCCCGCCGCGCGTGTCGCGCACGTGCTTCCAGAAAGCGATCAGGAAAGCCATCAGATAGGCGCGCAGAAACGAGGCGTTGCTGATGTGCTCGGCCCGAACCAGCGTTCCATTGCGTTCGACCACCACGTCCAGCTTGCCGGCAGGATCCACCGCCGAGCGGCGGGGATTGGGCGCGGTGCCGGCGGTGGCGGCACGATAGAGGCGCTCCATCCACCGCATGGTGTCGCCATCCAGCCGGCGGCGGAGGTCATCGAGCTGCTCGCGCACCAAGTCATCGATGGAGAACAGCTCTTCCAGCTTTTCCGCCGCGTTGCGGGCGCGCAGGATTTCGGCGGTCCTGGCACGGCGCGTGTGCAGCTCGTTCTGCATCTCCTGGGCGAGGCGCACCGCGGCGCCCCACGGAGCCGCCGCGCGCACGATGTCCGCAAGCGACTCGACTTGGCGGGACAGCGGCTGCTCATGCGGCGGCGCTACGATCTTGGGAGCCTTCTGCCGGCCGACGATGGCTAGAAAGGCGGCCGCACAGTCGGGCTGGGCCGCCCGGCGCCAGCGGGCGAAGGCAACAGCGCGGGACAGATTGTAGAGTGCCTTGTCGAGGCTCGCGAAAGTAGGTTCGGCGACCAGCGTGCAATCGGCTGGCGGTTCGGTGAAGGGGGGCAGTGCCGCGAGATGGAGGTCGCACAGAGCGATGGCGTGCGTCCGCAAGGGCGCCAGCACCCCGGCGAACCCAGGGTTGGTGAACAGTTCGTCGGTGAGCGCTGTGCGGAGCAGTACAGCCGGGGTCGCCGGCAGGTCCTTCCGCATTGCCTTGACCAGGCTCTCGGGGAGGGCATGGACGAGCTTGCCGAGCGCGTCGTCTGCCCAGGCCTTGAGCGTCTTTTCCAGGAAGTCCTTGCCGCCGTTCCGGGCCTCGGCGAGATGGTCGCAGGGTCGCCGGCCGGTCGCGGGGTCGATGCGGTCATCGAAGGGTTGCAGGCAGGTGGGACAGGTACCCGGCGGGACCGGGCAGGAGGTGTCGCGCTGCCAATTCCCCACACGGGCATACAGGCGCATCCGGCTTCCATGCGCCGGATCCGCTGCCAGGGAGAGCAGTTCCCGGGCCTCGGTGCGGAACGCCTCCATGACGCTCTCGCAACGGTCAAGGTCCGCCCCATCCAACTCGCCGAGCCGCTTCAGCGTCGCCGCACTCTCCAGAGCCGCCAGCGCGGGTGATTCGAGTGCCGCGGTGGCGAGGGTGACCGAACCGTCCAGCTTCTTTCGAGCGGCGGCGTCCTGCGGGTCGAAACCGTCCCCCAGAATGGCGCGTGCGTCGGCGTACGCGTCCGCTTGGCGCTGGCGGATCTCCGCGACAATGGAGACGAGCCGTGTCTTGGCGTCCGCGGCTGTGGGCAGGACCGAGACGGCGTCGGCGGGGGCCACCGCCGGATGCTCGGCGATGTGGGTTGCCAACTCGGTGCGCGCTTTCAGAAATCGCTCGTCGGCCGCCCTGACAGCGCCCTCCAGCTCCTGGCCGATCAGCTCTTTTTCGATCCGTTCCTTTGCACGGCGCGCGTGCTTCACCATGAGGCGCAGCGGAGCGAGCCCGGTGAGCTCGGCGATCGCCCGCCCAAGATCGGACTCGGTCCCGATCTGGATGTGCGGCAGCAGGCCGGGCATGGTGGTGCCGACGGTAAAGGCGACGGGATCAAGGCCCAGTTCATCGAAGCCGGAAGTCTCGACCTCAGGCTTGGTGGCCTTCCTGGACGCCCTGCTGTACAGCCGGCGGCGGACGATGATCTCGCGCCCGTCCGCGGAGTCCCGGAACGTGATCTCCACGCGCGTGTCCAGAGGCAACGGCTTGTCCCCGAGCCCGTCCAGCACCGCCCTCGGCGGCACCGGGCAGGCCAGCGCCCCAGCGACGGCACCATCATCCGCGTCCTCCTCCTCGTCCTCCTTTTCCGCGTCCTCCTCCGTGTCGTGCACCGTCAGCGGCATGATCTCGTGGCCGTCGGCGGGAACACGCTGGGCGCGGTACAGCTTGCCGGTCAGGCACCAGACCACGGCGTTGAGAATGGAGGTCTTGCCGCATCCGTTGTGCCCTTCCAGAAGCAGCAGCGGCTTGGCCAGATCGATGACCAAGGGCTCGTCGCAGTCATACTCCTGCACGCCACCGAAGCGGAGGATTTCGACTCGAATAGGCACATAACTCCGCGGGGTGGAGGATGTGGTCGGGAATGCCGCAAGGTCCGGCGGTGTCTGCGCAGCCGCGTCCACCAGAAGCGGCAGATGTTTCTTCTCGACGGCGCCCTTCAACCACGCCGGACGGTTCTTTCGGTACCAGTCGAGCAGAGCCCGGGCCTTAGTCGATTCTAACGAGAATCGGCGCGTTCCGTCCGCGTCCAACCCCACCGGCCGGCCGCTGACCAGATCGGTCAGCAGGCTGTCCAAAGAATGAAGATGCAGGCTGCGGATTTCTGCAGCGTCCAGCATGGAGTCGCCTCGCGTGCGATGAGCGGGCGAAAAGCTAGCGTGGCCTATGCCTTTCATGCAACCATTCGATACAGACTCAGCTTTCCATTCTCCTCAAGCAAGAGATTCGCACACCGCCGATCGCCGCCGGGCACCCGGGTCCCAACGACTGCGACACGGTGCGTTTCGATCCCGCCTTCAAATTGGCGGTCGGCTGGCTGTCCAACAGCGGCGTCGATCTGTGCTTCCAACCGAAGATCATCTGGTTGAAGATCCTGTCCGGTCCGCTGGCGCACAAGCGCATGACGGCTGCTACGGTGGAGCTGTTCTGCAACAGCTTCGCCACGTTGCCACGGCCCCACCAACCTGTCCGGCACCTCCAAGGCAACTACACGGGTCAACGAGATCGTGACGCCGATCAAGGTTTCTCTACCGGCCGGCTTCCCCTGCCAGGAGCGCCTTGCAACGCTGGCTGCCCGCACTGTCACGCTGCCGCCGTGAACGCTCGGGCAACATGCCCCCCCAATGAACCTATCCCCGCAGCCCTCCAGTCCCGTCCAGCCGCGATGTTGGCTCCACCCTTTGACGCTCCTTCGCGCACCCCTTCCAAGACGTTGGTGAATGACCCGGGCTAGCGGCTTGACGCACCGCCGTTCCCTTTCGATGATCCGCGCCGGACGTCGTTCCGCCGACCCGTGCAAATCCGTTTCGCCGTACGTGCCAAGAAAGATCAGCCCCGATGGACGTGTTCTCGCTGGATGACTGGCTTCTCGGGCAATACATGGCCTTCGCGCGGTCCTTCGTCCGAATCCGGTCGACGCAGATCAAGGAACAGGTCGACCGGGAATACGGCGGGCGCCGGTTCTGGCCGGAACCCCTGATTCAGCTCAATCCGCATTTCGAAGCTGGAGGATCCATTCAGAGCCTGATCGGCGGCAGCGGGCTGGATCCGGACTGCGCGAAGGTCTTCCGTGACGGTCGCGCCCATCCGGATCAGCCGGATCGTACCCTCAAGCTCCGCCGCCATCAGGAGCAGGCGATCGGCCTCGCCGTCGATGGAAAGAGCTTGGTCGTCACGACCGGCACCGGGTCGGGCAAGTCGCTCTGCTTCTTCATTCCCATCGTCGACGCCATCCTCAAGGCGAAGCGCGCCGGCGAAGGACCTCGGACACGCGCCATCATCGTGTATCCGATGAACGCGCTTGCCAACAGCCAGATGGAGGAATTGAAGAAGTTTGTCGGCGCTGCCGACGGCGCACTCCCCGTCACCTTCGCCCGCTACACCGGGCAGGAGAGCCAGGAGGACCGTGACCGAATCAAGGACACCCCTCCGGACATCCTTCTGACCAATTTCATGATGCTCGAGTTGCTGATGACCCGCCAGTCCAAGGTGGACCGGCAGGTCATCGAGAACTGCCGCGGGCTTCGCTTCGTCGTTCTGGACGAGTTGCACACCTATCGCGGCCGTCAGGGTGCGGATGTCGCCGTGCTCATGCGGCGCCTGCGCGCACGCGTCGGCGATCCGCAGCGGCCGCCGGTCTGCATCGGCACCTCGGCGACCATGGCCAGCGAAGGGGACGACGGGGACCGAGAAAAAGTCGTCGCCGATGTGGCGTCGCGTCTGTTCGGAACGCCGATCGCGCGGGATGCCGTCGTCACGGAAACGCTCCGCCGGGTCACCGATCCCACGAGGTCGGCCGACCAGGGGCTGGCCGGTCTCGGTGAGGCCATCGACGCAGCGGCCGAAGGCGCCGCTTACGACGGCTGGAGCAACGCCGAAATCGCCAGTGATCCCCTGGCCATTTGGTTGGAAACGCGGGTCGGCCTTCGCGACGTCGACAAGAAACCGCGTCGCGGCTCGCCACAGTCACTGAAGGACATTGCAGAAGCGCTGAGCGAGGAAACCGGGCGGGACGAGGAGCGGTGTAGACAGGCTTTGAAAGCCGCACTTTTGGCCTTCAGCCGATCCGAGAAGGATCGCGGCGTCCCGGAAGGAGTCGACGAACCGCTGTTTGCGTTCAAGCTGCATCAATTCATATCCGGTGCTGGGCGGCTCTACACGACGCTGGATGCCCCGGATCAGCGGACCGTCACCTTCGACGGCCAGATCTTCGACCCCGACCATCCCGAAAAGCGTCTGTTCGCGGCGCATTTCTGCCGCAACTGCGGCCAGGAGCATCACCCTGTGACGCTGGTGGACGAGGATGGAGCCCGGCGTTTCGAAAAACGCGAAATCGACGACGTCCCGCTGAACGTGAACGAGGATCCCGAGGGTGCCGCCGGAGTATGGGGTTTCCTCATGCCCGAGCCAGTGGACGGGGAATTCGCCTTCCAGGGACAGGACGAGGATTATCCGGATCCCTGGTTGGAGGAAACACGCAACGGCGAGATCCGGCTGAAGTTGACCTACCGCCGGACCCGCGCCGAACTGGTCATGGTCCGGCCCGATGGAACCTGCGGCGGTGGTCGAAGGGCTTGGTTCCTTCCCGGCCGTTTCAAGTTCTGCCCGGCCTGCGGCGACCACCACAGCGATTCCACGCGCGACATCAACCGGCTCGCCTCCCTGAGCGCGGAGGGACGGAGTTCGGCCACCACCATCATCATCACCGCGATCCTGCGCTGGATGCATGGCGTCGGCGATGCCATGCCGCGTGAAGCGCGCAAGCTGCTGGCCTTCACCGACAACCGGCAGGATGCGGCGTTGCAGGCTGGGCATTTCAACGACTTCATCTTTGTGACGCTGCTGCGCGGTGCGATTTTGGCGGCCCTGTCCCGCTGCGGCGAGGAGGGCTGCCGCGAGGACGAGATCGGGCAACGGGTCCAGCGGATGCTCGGCTTCACGGCCGGCACCCTGGAGCGCCGTGTCGAGTGGTTGCTCGAACCCGACTTGAAGGGGGGAAACCTCCTGAATGCCGAACGGACCATGCGCGAGGTCCTCACTCACCGTTTCTGGGTCGATCAGCGGCGCGGCTGGCGTTACACCAACCCGAACCTCGAACAGCTCGGGCTGATCGAGGCGGTCTATGCGTCGCTCGACGACATGGTCCGCGACGAGGCGGTTTTCGCCGGCGGCCCCGAGCTGTTGCGCCTTTCCTCGCCCGAACAGCGTATGGCCGCGGCAAAGGCGGTTTTCGACATCATGCGTCAGGGACTGGCGGTCGAGACCGATACCCTCGACCGTCTGCGGATGGAAAGCGTCGCGAGCCGTGCCCGCTCATCCATCAAGGCACCCTGGTGTCTGGACGATGAGCGGCCCCGGACGGCCACGACCTTCATGCCACGCCCGCCGGCGCGCCGCGACATGCAAGTCCGGGATGAGGACCTCATCATCCGCGGAAGCCCTCAGAGCGCGGTCGGCCGCGCCCTCAGGGCGCTTCCCTTCGGACCTCCGGGAAGTCCGCGGCCGTCCGGTGCCGACCTGATCCGCATCATCGAGACCCTGCTGCGGGGCGGGGTAGAGTACGGCCTGACGCTTCAGGTCGTGGCACCGATCGACGGCGACGGCTGGCGCCTCAACCCGTCGGCCCTTCTGTTCCGGACCGCTGGCGGCTCTCCGGACGCCAAGCGCGACAACCGCTTCTTCCGTGGCCTCTATGAAGAGATCGCCGCTCTGCTGGCGGCCGGCGGCGGGGCGCTGTTCGGCCTTGAAGGGCGCGAGCACACCGCTCAGGTGGACAGCAACCGGCGCCGCCTGCGCGAGGCGCGGTTCCGCTACGGGAAGGATGACGTAACGCTGCTTCAACAGGAGGCGGAGCGATTGAAGGAACTGCGGGAGGACAGCCGCTTCCTTCCGACCCTCTTCTGTTCCCCCACCATGGAGCTTGGCATCGACATCTCGTCGATGAACGTCGTCTACATGCGCAACACGCCACCGACTCCCGCCAACTACGCCCAGCGCAGCGGACGGGCGGGTCGCAGCGGACAAGCGGCCCTGGTGCTCGCCTATTGCGCCGCGCAGAGCCCGCACGACCAATACTTCTTCCAGCAGCCGAAGGCGATGGTCGATGGCGTGGTCCGCCCGCCGTCGATTGACCTGACCAACCCCGACCTGGTGCAGAGCCATCTGCACGCCGAATGGCTGGCGGGCAGCCGCATCGAACTGCAGGCGTCGATCAGCGCGAACTTGGACATGGAGGTCGCGGGAAAGCCGCTCCTCCCGGCGATCGCGGCGCAGGCCACGGATGCGGCGACGGCACGCGAGGGCGGGCGCCGGGTCGCGGCGGTCCTGTCCGCCTTGGCGGAGGACTATGCCGGCAGCCCGCCGGAGTGGTTCACCGACGTGAACGGAGTGGCGCAGCGCGTGGTGGGGGAGGCGCCGTCGCGTTTCGCCTCGGTGTTCGACCGCTGGCGCGATCTGCTGGCTTCGGCGGAACGGCAGGTGGACGACGCGGCGCGGACCTTGCGCGACTACTCCATCTCCTCCCGCGAGCGGCAGGCCGCCGAGTTGCGCCAGCGCGACGGCAACAACCAGATCGCCATCCTGCTGGGCGGAACCGAGAGCCAGGGAGCGGATTTCTACGTCTACCGATATCTCGCGACGGAGGGCTTTCTGCCGGGCTACAACTTCCCCCGGCTGCCGCTGATGGCTTATGTGCCCGGCGGCGAAGGCGGCGAGGGACGCCGCTACATCCAGCGGGCCCGCTTCCTCGCCATCTCCGAGTTCGGACCGAGCAGCCTCGTCTATCACGAAGGGAGGGCATTCCGCGTCGATCGCGCCCTGCTGAAGGGCGCCGGCGGCGGCCCGGACGGACAGTTGGCGACGTTCTCCACATCGGTCTGCCCCATGTGCGGCGCCGGCCACGATGGTGAAGCGCCGGAGGAATGCCACGTCTGCGGCCACGAACTCCGCAACCCGCCGATCATCACGCGCCTCTACCGCATCGAGAATGTGGGCACCCGCCCGGTCGAGCGGATCACCGCCAACGACGAAGATCGCCGCCGCCAGGGCTTCGATCTTCAGACCACCTTCTCCTTCCAGCGCGCGAGCGGCGTCGTTTCCCGCGTGCTGGAGGATGCCGGCGGGGAGGTCCTGACGGCGACCTTCGCGCCGGCCGCGACGGTGCGGCGGATCAACAAGGGGCTCCGCCGCCGCCGCAACGAGGGGGATATCGGCTTCTGGATCGATCCGCGCACCGGCCGGTGGGTTGGCGCGGAGGCCGACGAGCCGGAGCCGGATCCCCTGCGGGCGCGTCAGCAGATCACGCCCGTGGTGGAGGACCGCAAGAACGCGCTCCTGCTGCGGTTCCCGCCGGCGCTCCGGCTGGCGGCGGGGGACGCCGTGGACACCGTCATGGCCACGCTCCAGCACGCGCTGGCCCGCGGGATCGAGACGGTCTTCCAGCTCGAAGAGGGGGAGATCCTGGGCGAGCCCACCCCGAGCCGGAGGGAGCGCCATGCGCTGTTCTTCTACGAGGCGGCGGAGGGCGGCGCCGGCGCCCTGTCCCGCCTTGTCAACGAGGCCGGCGGCTTCCGGGCGGTGGCGCGCGCGGCGTTGGTCACGATGCACATCGAAGAAGCCAGCATCGATCAGGCGGCGGGTGATCCCGCGGCGTTGCGCGAGGCTCCCGCCCGCTGCGTGGCCGGCTGCTACCGTTGCCTGCTCTCCTACTTCAATCAGCCGGACCATGAACGGATCGACCGCCGCAATGCGCAGGTGCTGACCCTTCTCCTGCGACTGGCGGCGTCGGAAAGCCGCGCGCCCGACGCGGATGGCGCCGATGGTGGACTTGCCGGCTGCCCGCCGGGCGACGGGCCGATCATCGTCGACGGCGTCACCGTCCCCTGGTTCTGGCGGGCGGCGCGTGTCGCGGCGATCGAGGACGCCGACGCGACGGAGGATCTCGCCGACAGCCTTGCCGCGAAAGGGGTGGATCTTTATCCCTTGCCGCGCAATCCTCGGCAGCGATCCGCCACGCTCGCCACCCTGTCCAATGTCCTGAAGGACCGCAACCCGTGACCACCGCCCTGTCGTTTTCCGCGGGTGAGCTCGTCCGTGCCCGTGGTCGCGAATGGATCGTGCTGTCGTCGGGCGACGCGCTGCGCCTGCGCCCGCTCAGCGGCTCGGAACAGGATGTGGAGACGCTGATCCCCGAGTTGGAGATCGAGCCGGTCAGCCCGGCCACCTTCGATCCGCCGACCGGCGAGCGGCCCGGCCCGCGCGAGGCGGCGGTGCTGCTGCGCGACGCCTTGCGGCTGTCCCTGCGCCGCGGCGCGGGCCCGTTCCGCAGCGCCGGGCGCATCAACTTCGAACCGCGCGCCTATCAGCTGGCACCGCTGATGATGGCGCTGCGGCAGGAGACGGTGCGCCTGCTGATCGCCGACGATGTCGGCGTCGGCAAGACCATCGAGGCCGCCCTGATCCTGCGCGAGTTCCTGGACCGCGGCGACATCGACCGCTTCGCCGTCCTGTGCCCGCCCCATCTCGTCGAGCAATGGACGGCGGAACTGGAGAGCAAGTTCGCCCTGTCCGCCACGCCGGTCACCGCGTCGGAGGCCGCCCGGCTGGAGCGCGACCTGCCCACCAGCATGAGCGTGTTCGAGGCCTACCCCTTCACCGTGGTCAGCCTGGACTTCATCAAGAGCGAACGGCGGCTGGACGATTTCCTGCGCGCCTGCCCCGACATGGTGGTGGTGGACGAGGCGCACGCGGCGGTGTCCGGCGGGCGGGGCCGGCACCGGCGATTCGACCTGCTGCGCAAGCTGGCGGAACGCGCCGACCGCCATCTGGTGATGCTGACGGCCACGCCCCATTCCGGAGACGAGGAGGCGTTCCACAACCTTCTCGGCCTTCTGGCGCCGGAGTTCGGAGGGCTGCGGGAAGCCGCGGGCGACGAGTACCGCACGCTTCGCGAGAAGCTGGCCGGCCACTTCATCCAGCGCCGCCGCGCCGACATCGAGGCTTGGCGGGAGCCCGGCCTGTTTCCCATCCGGGAAACGACGGAGCAGAGATACACCCTGTCCGGCACGGTCGAGCGCTTCTACGGCGACGTCGTCGACTATTGCGCCGAAGTCGTGGAGGCCCAGCAGGGCGAGCGGGGCCGGCGGCTGGCCTTCTGGGGAACGCTGGCGCTGATGCGCTGCGTCGGGTCCAGCCCGGCCGCCGCGGCGCGCGCCCTGCGCACGCGCGCCGTCCTGGAGGAGGAGGATGCGGCCGAGGCGGAGCGCATCGCCGCCACCACGCTGGACGACGAGGATCTGGCCGAGGACGACGTCGAGCCGGGTGCGGCCATCGAGGACCCGCGGCTCGCCGCCCTCGTCGCCACCGCCGACGCGCTGGCCGCCACCATGCCGCGCGATCCGAAATTCATGGCGCTGAAGCGGGTGCTGGACGCGCTGATCGCGGACGGCTTCTCGCCCGTGGTCTTCTGCCGCTACATCGCCACCGCCGAGGCGGTGGGCGCGGCACTCGCCAAGGCGTTCCGCACCCACACCGTGGAGACGGTCACCGGCGCCCTGCCCGGCGAGGAGCGCGAGGCCCGCGTGCTGGCGCTGGGGGAGGAGGAGCGGCGCATCCTCGTCGCCACCGACTGCCTGTCGGAGGGCGTGAACCTCCAGTCCGCGTTCGACGCGGTGGTCCACTACGACCTGTCCTGGAACCCCACCCGCCACCAGCAGCGCGAGGGGCGCGTCGACCGGTTCGGGCAGAAGAACGAGAAGGTCCGCACCGTCCTGCTGTACGGGGAGAACAACCCGGTGGACGGCGCCGTGCTCGACGTGATCCTGCGCAAGGCCACCGCCATCGAGAAGCAGACCGGCGTGCGGGTGCCCATGCCGGACGACGGCGGCAGCCTGACCAGGGCGCTGATGGCCGCGGTGCTGCTGCGCGCGCGCGAACGGCGGCAGATGTCGCTGGACTTCGGCGTGGCCGACACCGACGCCGCCAGGCAGATCGACGTCGCCTGGACCAACGCGTCGGAGCGGGAGAAGAAGGCCCGCACCGTCTTCGCCCAGCGCACCCTGAAGCCGGACGAGGTCATCCCGGAGTGGGAGGCGACGCGCAAGGCGCTTGGCGGGTTCGAGGATGCGGAGCGTTTCGTCGGCCGCTCCATGATGCGGTTGGGGGCGGGCCTCGTGGCGCTGCCGCGCGGCCATGCCGCGTCCCTGGACCTCGTACCCGAGCGCCTGAAGGAGCGCTTCCAGGCCGAGGGGCTGCTGGACGACAGCGCCCAGCCCAAACCGCTGCGCATCGCGTTCGAGGCGCGGCCCGCCGCCGGCTACCTGTCGATCCACCGCGCCCACCCGCTGCCCGGCATCCTGGCGGAGAGCTTCCTGGAGAACGCGCTCGACCCGCAAGCCCCCGCCGACGACCCGGCGACCCTGCCGCGCTGCGGGGTGTGGGAGACGGACGGGGTGGACCGGGTGACCACGCTGTTGCTGCTGCGCATCCGCCACCGCATCGATTCCAAGGGGCGGCTCGGTCCCCGCTTCGCCATGGCCGAGGAGGCGGGTGCCATCGCCGTCACCGGAAAGGCGATGGAGCGCGTCGCCGACGGTGATGCCGCCTTCGCGCTGCTGGAGGCGGCCAGCGCCAACGTGGTGGAGGCCGTGCGCACCGCGCAGATCGCCAGGGCGGTCGCCGCCCTGCCCGCCCTGCGGCCGGCGCTCGACGCGCTGGCCGGCGAGCGCGCCGCCGCCCTGGCCGAGGATCACCAGCGCGTCCGCCAGGCGCTGGGGTCCAGGGCCGCCGTGAAGGTCGAGGCGGTGACGCCCGTCGACGTGATCGGCCTCTACGTCCTCATGCCCCGTCTGTGACATCCGCCATGGCCCGTCCCGCCCCATCCGCCGCCAAGCCGCACCGGCGCGCCCGCCTGCGGGCGTCGCGCCGCGCCGCCCGGCTGGAATTCGCCGCCATCGAGATCGTCGGCGCGCTGCTCACCCCGCATCTGATGGGCGAGATCGGCGCCGAGCGCGCCGGGGAGCAGGACCCCGACGCCTACGACATTCCCCCCGGATGCAAGCTGCGCGACGAGATCGCCCGCTACTTCCGCATCGGCGAGGCGCTGTGGAGCCGCTTCGCGGCGGTGCGGGCGGACAGCCCGGCGGCGTCGGAACGCTTCGTGCGCGACCTGCTGCGCCAGTGCTTCGGGTTCGACGGCATCGCGGCGGTGCCGCCGGTGGTGCTGGGCGACCGCGTGTTCCCCATCGGCCATACGGCGCTGGAGGGGCGCGTTCCGATCGTCATCGCGCCGGCGGCCGGTGAGGGCGCCCGGCGTCCGGGGCTGGACGAGAGCGTGGCGCCATTCGCCGATGGCGGGCGCCGGCGGTCCGCCACGCTGCTGCTTCAGGAATACCTGAACGCCGACGAGCGGGTGCAATGGGGCATCGCGGCGGACGGGACGACGCTGCGCCTGATGCGCGACAACGTCAGCCTGACCCGCCCCGCCTGGATCGAGGCCGACCTGGGCCGCATCTTCGGCGAGGGGCTGTTCGCCGACTTCTCCGCCCTGTGGCTGCTGATCCACGCCAGCCGCTTCGGCGCCGCCGGCGCGCTTGCCTCCGACTGCCCGCTGGAGCGCTGGCGCGAGCGCGGCCGGACGGAGGGGATGACCGCCCGCGACAAGCTGCGCGACGGCGTGAGGGACGCGCTGCTCGACCTCGGCCAGGGCTTCATCGAGCACCCCGCCAACACAGCGCTGCGCGAGGCGCTGAGCGGCGGCCACCTGTCCCGGCAGGGCTATTTCGAGGAGCTGCTGCGCCTCGTCTACCGGCTGATCTTCCTGTTCGCGGCTGAAGATCGCAACCTGCTGCATCCCCCCGGCACGGCCGAGGCGGCGAAGCGCGCCTATGCCGGGGGCTACGGCGTCGGGCGTCTGCGCGAGCGCTGCATGCGCCGCACCGCCTGGGATCGCAACACCGATGTCTGGGAGGGGCTGAAGGCCACAGTCCGGGCGCTGGGCCAGGGGGAGCCGCGGCTGGGCCTGCCGGCGCTGGGCGGCCTGTTCGCCCGCGGCCTCACGCCGCATCTGAAGGCCGCGCGCATCGAGAACCGGCGGATGCTCTCCGCCATCTTCCGCATGGCCTGGATGCGGCCGGACGGGCAGCCGCTGACCCGCGTCAACTGGCGCGACATGGAGACGGAGGAACTGGGCTCCGTCTACGAAAGCCTGCTGGAACTCCAGCCGCTGCCGCGTGCCGACATCCGCCGCTTCACCTTCGCCGAGGGCGACGAGACCAAGGGCAACGCCCGCAAGACCACCGGCAGCTACTACACCCCCGACGCGCTGGTGAAGCTGCTGCTGGACAGCACGCTCGACCCCGTGCTGGACGCGGCGGAGGCGCGCAACCCGGCCGACCCGGCGGCGGAGATCCTGCGGCTGACCATCGTCGATCCGGCCTGCGGCTCCGGCCATTTCCTGCTGGGCGCGGCGCGGCGGGCGGCGGCGCGCATCGCCCGGCTGCGCAGCCCCGGCGTGCCGTCGCAGGCGGAGTTCCAGCACGCCCTGCGCGAGGTGGTGTCGCACTGCATCCATGGCGTCGACCGCAACCCGATGGCGGTGGAGCTGTGCAAGGTCGCGCTGTGGATCGAGGCGCTGGAGCCGGGCAAGCCGCTGACCTTCCTGGACGCCCGCATCCGCTGCGGCGACAGCCTGATCGGGGTGTTCGACTACGACATGCTGCGCCGGGGCATCCCGGACGCCGCCTACGCCCCGCTGACCGGCGACGACAAGGCGGTGGCCAAGGCCTACGCCAGGCACAACGCGGTGCTGCGCGACGGCCAGGGCGCCACCGGCCTCATGACCGAGTTGCGCCCGCCCACCGACCTGATCGACGCCCACCGGCGGCTGATGGAGCTGCCGGAGGACACGCTGGAGCAGGTCGCCGGCAAGCAGGCGGCCTTTGCCGACCTGCATCACGGGCGCGGGTGGCAGGGGCTGAAGGCCGCGTGCGACCTGTACGTCGCCGCCTTCTTCCAGCCGAAGACCGGCGAGGTGCCGACACCGGCAGTGCTCAACCACCCGGTCATGCCGCTGACCGACCATGTCTGGGCGGCGGCGCGCGGGACGCTGCCCTACGGCCCCCTCGGCGCCCTGGCCGACGCGGTGGCCCATCGCGTTGGTGCCTTCCACTGGCCGCTGGAATTCCCGCACGTCTTCGCTCTCGGCGGTTTCGACGTGGTGGTCGGCAACCCGCCGTGGGAGCGGCTGAAGCTCCAGGAGCAGGAGTTCTTCGCCGCCCGCTCCCCCGACATCGCCGGCGCCCCCAACAAGGCGGCGCGCGCCACGCTGATCAGGGCGCTGGCCCACGCCCCGGAGGACTCACCCCAGGCCGCCCTGCTGGCCGAGTTCGAATTCGCCAAGCGCGCCGCCGAGGCGACCAGCGAGTTCGCCCGCGGCACCGGCCGCTACCCGCTGACCGGCGTGGGCGACGTGAACACCTACGCCCTGTTCGCCGAGCATTTCATCCGCCTGACCCGCGACCGCGGCCGGTCCGGCGTGATCGTGCCCACCGGCATCGCCACCGACAGTTCCACGAGCGCGTTCTTCGGAAAGCTGATCGACGAAGCGCGACTGGTCAGTCTTTATGATTTCCAGACCGGCCTGGGCTTCTTCGACCGCATCGGCCATGCGCGCTTCAAGTTCTGCATCCTATCGACCACCGGTGCGGGCCATAGCCACCCCGAACCCGCCCGGTTCGTCTTCTTCATCCGGCAAGCGTCCGAACTCGTTGATACGGAGCGGTTTTTCACGCTTTCTCCGGAGCAGATCCGGCGCATCAACCCGAACACCAAGACGGCCCCCGTTTTCCGCAGCAAGGCCGATGCCGAGCTGACGGCGAAGTTCTACGACCGCGCGCCGGTGCTGATCCGGGAACGGACGCGCGAGCAGGGTGGCGACGTGAACCCCTGGGGGATCACGTTCCAGCGCATGTTCGACATGGCCACGGATTCCGGGCTGTTCCGCACCGCGGATCACCTCGTGGCGGAGGGCTGGCTGCGGGACGGGACCGGCTGGACGCGCGAGGCGGGCGGCGTGACGGAACGCCGGGTGCCGCTGTATGAAGCCAAGATGATCCACCATTTCGACCACCGCTGGGCGACCTACGCCAACGGGTCGGTGGAGGACGAGGACGGCGCGCGCGACGCGACGCCGGTCGAAAAGCAGGACCCGGCCTTCGAACCCACCCCCCGCTATTGGGTGCCGGAGGAGGAGGTGACGCTGCGCGCCGCCCGCGTTCCCTCCGCCCTCAAGCGCGCGTGGCGCGAGGGCAGCGGGGAGCGCTGCGCCAAGGCGCTGGCGGAATGGCTGGCCGGCTGGTTCGACGGCACCGAGGGCCGCCGCATGCGCGAGGAGGAGCTGGGGCGCATCCTTGGCCGCGACCGGCCGTGGCCGAGCATCCTGGGCAGGAACCCGGCCCGATGGCTGATGGAGCCGAAGACGCTGGAGACCGGGCAGGACGCGCAGCGCACGACCCCGCTGACCGCCGACGACGTGACTTTCCTCACCGAGGGGCCGCGCGATCCCCTGGACCTCGCCGCCGCCATCATCGCCCATAAGCAACCGCGCTGGTTGATGGGATGGCGGGATATCTGCCGATCGACCGACGAGCGCACTTTGATCGCCGACATTCTTCCCAAAGTCGGGACTGGCGACAAAGTCCTCCTTCTCTATCCACAGCAAGAAATTGAACTGAACGTAGCGCTGATTTCTCTTATGCATTCACTTGTATTTGATTTTGTGGCACGTCAAAAATTCGGTGGCACATCGTTCAAATACTATTATATGAAGCAACTTCCGGCACTCCCTCCCGCCGCCTTCACCCCCGACGACATCGCCTTCGTCGTGCCCCGCGTGCTGGAACTGACCTACACCAGCCATTCCCTGCGGCCGTGGGCGGAGGATCTCGGGCATGTCGGCGCTCCCTTCCCCTGGGACGAGGAGCGGCGGGCGCTGCTGCGCGCCGATCTCGACGCCTTCTTCGCCCGCACATACGGCCTGACCCGCGACGAGCTCCGCTACATCCTCGACCCCGCCGACGTGAAGGGGGCGGACTACCCGTCCGAAACCTTCCGGGTGCTCCAGGCCAACGAGACGCGGCGCTTCGGCGAGTACCGCACGCGGCGGCTGGTGCTCGCCGCCTTCGACCGGCTGACCGGGGCGTGAGGCCGTGGCGCTGTCCCCCCTCGACCGCATCCGCCTGGACAAGGCCGCCGTGGACGAGGGGTTCGGGCTGCGCCGCCCGTCCGAAGACCGCGCCGGGGTGGCGGGCGACTGGCTGGCCTATGGCAGTCTGGGCGCGCCGGCCGAACTGCGGCTGACCCGCGCCGCCGGGGGCTATGTCGTCGCCGTCGACCACCCCGGCGTCGCCGCCGATCTGACGGAGCGCTGGCCGCCCTGGCCGGGCGCCGCGCCGACCGGCTTCGCCGCCTTCGTGGTGGCCGACACCGCGCCGCTGCACGAACTGGTCCGCGAGGTCTGGCGGCTGGCCCGCACCCTGCCCACCGCCCCGCTGCGCGCCTTCCAGGAACGCACCGCGGCGCTGCCCCGCGGCACGGAGGCCGAACGGCTGACCGTCCGGCGCATCGGCCAGGATCTGTTCCGTGCCGCGCTGATGGATTACTGGTCCGGCGCCTGCGCCGTGACCGGCCTGTCCGACGCCCGCCTGCTGCGCGCCAGCCACATCCGCCCCTGGGCCGCCTGCGACAACGACGCGGAACGGTTGGACGTGCACAACGGCCTGCTGCTGGCCGTGCATCTGGACGCCGCCTTCGACGCCGGCCTGATCGCCTTCACCGATGACGGCACCCTGCTGGCCGCCCCCACCTTCGCCCCCGCCGACCGCAACCTCCTCGGCATCCACGACGGCCTGCACCTGCGCCGCACCGCCCCCGCCCACCGCCCGCGTCTGGCGTGGCACCGGGAGACGGTGTTCGTCGCCGCGCGCTGAAGCGCCGTATTGGCGGGTGTTGCCGGTGGACTTCCACCACGACGGGCAATACCCTGCGCTCCGCGGCAGGACGGGAGAGAGCGGCGGTGGACGATATCAGGACGCTGTACGAAACCTGGCTCGCCGGCTCCTTCCGCGAGATGTGGCACGCGGACTACCTCCGCGCCGTCACCGACGCCCGCAGCCTGCCGGAAGCGGAATGGAAGCACCCCCGCTTCCAGATGCGCCTGTGGGACATGGACGAGGTGGCCAACATCGGGCTTGGCCGCTCGGTCAACGTCAGCGGCGCCGCCGCCGACCCGGCGGTGGTCGAAGCGCTGTGGTCGGTGCGGAACCTCGAACTGCCGTCCGCCACCGAGCCGCGGGCGGATCGTCTCGATCAGGCCTTCGATCACGTCATGGGGACGGTGTACCCCAGGCACAACGCGCGGCGCCCCTCGGCGCGGCTGGTGCGCGTCTTCGCGGTCCTGTTCCCCCACGACGTGCTGTGCCTGCTGGACGACCGCCGGATCTTCGGCCTGCGCCGCTGGCTGGCGCTGCCGCCACAGCGCGGACGCGGCCTGATCGGCAACCATGTGATCGTGCGCGACGAGCTCCGCCGCCGGATCGGGGACGAGCCGGACATCGACACGGCGGTGCGCCACAGCATGTTCGCCTGGCACCTGTGGGAACAGGTGATCGAACCGCAGGGCGAGGAGGCGCTGCCCGCCCCGGTGGCCGCCATAGCCGTGGCACCGGAGGAACCCCCGGCCACCGTCCGCCCCACCGTCGTCCTGCTGCCGCCCGCCCAGCAGCGCAAGGGGATGTTCATCGTCTCCGACAACCTCGCGGTGCTCCAGGCCATCGTCCGCGCCGCCGAGACCGGCGCCGGGCGCGACGAGCTGTTGTCGGCCATCGGCGCCGAGGCGCCGCAGCTCAAGACCAGTTCGCAGGCGATGGTGCTGTCGCAGGCGGTGACGCTCGGCCTGCTGACGGTGGACAGCGGCACCTACCGCCCCACCGAAGGGGGGCTGGCCCTGCTGGAGGGCGAGAACCCGGCGCACATCCTCGCCAAGGTGTTCCTGCGCAACATCTTCGGCTTCGCCATCCTGCTGGACGAACTGCGCCACGCGGACGGGCCGCTGTCGAAGGCGGCCCTCATCGGCTCCCTGCGCCGCTGCAGGCCGAGCTGGACCGGCGACCGGGCGCCGAACATGCTGATCCTGTGGGCGATGCGGCTCGGTCTCGTCACGGCCGGCGGTGGCGGCATGCAGCTCACCGAGGACGGCGAGTACTGGGTCAGCGGCCTGCCGGACGACGACGCCGGCCGCGCGGCGATGCGCGCCCTCCCGCCCGCCGAAGCACTGGCCGACGGCGTCGCCACCGCTGCGGCGGACAGCGACGACGCCGGGGACGAGCCCGCTCCATCCCTGCCCGCCATCGACGCCATCCTCGCCCGCTTCGCCGAGGATCCGGAGCTGGGCGCGCTGGTCTTCACCGACGACCAGATCCGCCTGTTCCACGCCGCGCTGACCGCGCTGGAGGGCAAGCGCTTCGTCCTGCTGGCGGGGCTGTCCGGCACCGGCAAGACCTCGCTGGCGCGGGCCTACGCGCGGGCCTGCTGCGACATCCTGGGGCTGCCGGTGCGCCGCCATTACCAGGAGACCGCGGTGCTGCCGGACTGGACCGACCCGACCGGGCTGCTGGGCTTCGTCAACCCGCTCGCCAACCCGCCGGCCTATCAGGAAACCGAAACGCTGCGCTTCCTGATGGCCGCCGACGGCCAGCGCGACCAGCCCTTCTTCCTGTGCCTGGACGAGATGAACCTCGCCCGCGTCGAGCACTACTTCGCCCCCTTCCTGTCGGCCATGGAGGGGCGGTCCACCCGGCTGTCCATCCACGCCGCCGGCGACGTGGTGGAGAATGTGCCGACCACCATTCCCTGGCCGCGCAATCTGGTGATCGTCGGCACGGTGAACATGGACGAGACGACGCACCCCTTCTCCGACAAGGTGCTCGACCGCGCCTTCACCTTCGAGTTCTGGGACGTCGATCTGCCCGGCTGGCGCAAGCGGGCGCTCGCCAAGGGCGCCGACCCGGCGCTGGTCGGCCGCGTCGGCGATGCGCTGGAAGCGCTCTACGCCGCCCTCCACCCGGCGCGCCGGCATTTCGGCTACCGCGCCTGCGACGAGGTGCTGGCCTTCTGCCAGGCCTTCGCCGGTCCCGACCCGGCGGTGGCGCTGGACGCGGCGGTGCTGGCGAAGGTGCTGCCGAAGGTCCGCGGCGACGACGGCGGCGCCCTGCCGAAGGCGCTGGAGAGCGCGCACGCCGTCTGCTCCGCCCACGCGCTGACCAGCTCGGCCGACCGGCTCGCCCGCATGGCCGAGCAGTTGCGCGCGCAGGGCGTCGTCCGCTTCTGGAGCTGACGTGGACATCGCGCTGTCCCTGCACCGGAAGAGCCATGGCTGGCAGGACGCGACCCCGCCGGCCGACAACGCCATCGTCGCCTGCGCCGAGGGGGACCGGCTGCGGCTGAGGGTCCGGGCGGCGGAGGCGCCGACGGTCCATCTGGGGGGCGACGACCTCGCACCGGCCGGGCTGGGCATGGTGGATGGGCGGGTCGAAGCCGCCTACGAGTTCGTCATCGACAGTTGGGCGGGGCGCACGAGCCTGCACGTCGCCGTCGGCGAACGCCGGCGCCGGCTGATCCTCGATGTGCAGCCGCACCCCGGCAAGCTGGGCATCGACGCCTTCGCAGCCATGCTGGTCGAGCTGTCGGAGCGCTCCGCCGCTCTGCCCTGGGGCATGTCGCCGGGGCGACAGGGTGGGCGCACCGCCGGCCCGACCGCCGCGGCGATCGTCCCGGCGGTGCTGGACGCCCTGATGCCGGAGCTGCTGCGCCACGTCGGACGTTTCCTGCACGACCCGCCGATCGCCGTGCGGCGGCGGCGCGACCTGGCGCCAATGTCCATGGCGCGGCGCCCCGATACCCAGACCGTGCGTTGGCTCGCCAACCATCCGCGGACGCTGCTGGCCCTGCGGCCCGGCGACCGGGGCACCGGGGAACGGCTGGCCGTGCTGCCCGGCGTCGACCAGCCGGTCGCGGTGACCAACCACGACCACCCGGTCACGCGCCATCTCCACTTCCAGCTCCTCCGGGTGCGCCGGATGGTGGACGCCACGGCGCGCCGGTTCGGGACTCTGGCCGGCAGCGGGCACTGGCGCCTCGATCCGTTCGTCCGTGGCTATGCCGCACGGGTCGTCGAGCACTGCCGCCTGCACCATGCCGCGCTGACCGACGCGTTGTCCGCCCCCGCCTTCCGGCAGTCGCCGCCCGACCCGGCACGGGAGGGGGCCTTGCAGGCGCTGGCGGACTTGCCCGCCGCAGCCGCGGTGCAGCGTCTGGCGCACCGGCTGCTCGGCGCCGGCCTGCAGCTCGACGCCGAGTCCGCGCTGGAGGCCGCCGTGAAGCGGACCTACGACCTGTACGAGGCGGTGGTGTTCTACCGGCTGGCCGACGCGCTGCAGGCGGTGCTCGGCCCGGGTTGGACGGCGCGCTGGAGCGAACCGAAGGGCGACGGGCATGAGGAGAAGCCCCACGCCGCCGTCGTCTGGCAGCGGGACGATGGGCCGTCCGCGGTCGTGCGGCTGCTGTACCAGCAGACCTTCCGGGCGCATTCCGGCACGCCCCACGTGTGGCGCAGCCTGAGCGGGGAACTCCGCCCCGACTACGTCGTCATGTTCGAGAAGGATGGCGACTGCCAGGGCTGGGTCATCCTCGACGCCAAGTACCGCGCCAGCCGCACCGCCGTGCATGACGCGCTGCGCGACCTGCACGTCTACCGCGATGCCCTGCGCCATCGTGACCGCAAGGCCGAGGCCGCCTTCATCATCGTCCCGGCGCTGGACCAGGACGCCGCCGCCTACGCTTCCGCCGATTACGTGGCGGAGCACGCGTTCGGCGCCGTGCTGAGCGCTGCCGACGGGGGCGGCCTGGCGTCCTGCCTGCGCGTTCACGGCAGCCGTGTGATGGGTTCGCAGGCGGGCGCTGTCGAACCTTCGATGTAAGGGCGCCTTTGGAGCCGTTGGGCAGACCGATCGCGCTCGACCACGCGGGCAAGGAAGGTCTTCACCCGCTCGTCGATGCCTCTGGCGGAGCCGGCTCACTTGACCTTTGGAAAACGCCGGACATGCCGTGCGCAGGTTTCCCAATCGCGCTACCGGTATCCCCCCCGCCTTCGCGGGGACAGGCTATGCGCTGAACCAGCGGCTCGCCGTGAGCGGGGCGTCGGTCGGTCCCTGCACGTCCAGCTCCATCAGCCGCTCCGCCGCGGGGGCGATCACCTCGCGCAGCGTATCGGTGTCCGCACCCTTCCCCATTAGGCTGCGCAGTGCCAACATCTCGGCGATCATCACGGTCACCCTTCAATCCGGTTGAGGGGTGGTGACCAGACTGCACCGGACAAGCACGATGACCGCCCTGCTGTGGACAACCAGCCGGGACGCGCCCCATCCGACCGGTCGGCCTCCAACTTTGCTTGGGCCGGGACCGTCGGCAAAAGCCCGTCAGCGGCTTCACGGGACGTGATGACCTGCGTCGCTCTTGCGTCGCTCTTGTGTCGGCGATCAAAGAAGCGACGGGAAATCCAACGATATTTCAATGGTTTGGGCGATCGTAGGTTGTGTCGGTTTTTTGTCGGGGGAGTTCCTTGGATATTTCTTCTCCTCATGAGGGTGGAGCCTCCGCAAGACAGCGAAGGCTCCAGCGGCTCGTTGGCTGTCTCGGTAAGTGTCTCGCTTCCGTCTCGCTTCTGTCTCGTCCGATCACAACAGGCGAGGCGATATTCGAACAAAATCAACACCTTGGCGGCCCGCCTGCCTGTCTCGGTTTTTTCCACCCCCTATTTCACCCCCGCCTCGCAGAAGCGGGAATAGTGCGGGGGCGACGCCCGGTCGAGCGTCCGGCTTGGAGTGGCGTGGGTGGATGGGACCCGTCGGGGGACCCATGCGAAATGGGGGCTACCCGGCCCCTGCCGGGGGGACCGGCGGGGGCAGTAGGGGACCCATGGTCGGGCTGCCATTGCGCCGGCCACCGGCGGGGAGCATCATCACGCCGCCGCAGCAGGGAGAAGCTGGCCGGCTATGCTGGTGGCGGCCCTGGGCCCGGGGTCGCCCGGCTCCCTGTCTCCGGCCTTCACGCTGGCGCCGGCTGGTCCTATACTGGCGCTCGCCCGGTCGATCCCGCATCGCGAGGTGCGGAGCCGAGGAACCTCGAGACGAGCAACTGGACACGCAGCTTCGCGGCGCCCAGCGGACTTACGAGAAACGCGGGAGTTCCGCCCCGCCGCAGGGTCTATCCTCTCCATGGATGCGCCTGTACGGACAGGGCGCCCCGGAGCGTGCATCCCCGTCGTCGGCCGGCTTGGTCACCGTGCTGCCTTTACTGCCGAAGGCGTGCAGCATGATCGAGCATCTGACCCGCCTCACCCCCTTCATCAATGCCTTGGCAAAGCTCACCATGAGCGGCGCCGCTCTGATCGGCGCGCTTTATGCCGCCGGTCTGCTGTAGGCCAGCGGTTTCCATCACCTTCCGGGTTGAAGCCCCCCTACAAGGCCCCCTATAAGGTCCCCCACAGGCCCCCCTTGAAGGTAGCTGGTTTTTCTCTGCTGCATCAGTGCCTTGTGGGGATCGGCAACGCGGCCCATTTCGTGGCGGAATGCGCGCCTGAACATGCGCGCTGACGAGCACGCCGCCGCCCTCGTGGGGTAGCGGGGGGCGGCTCAACAAGCGGCTCGATGCCCCGACGATGATAGGCCGCCTGGACACGGGCCAGGGCGGTGGCGAGCAGCCCGCCCGACCGGACCTCGCCCAAGGCGATGGTCACAAGCATGGACCACTGCACCACCTCGTCCTCAGCGTCGAACGGCGCACCATCCAGGATTGAGTCGGCCAGTGGCCTACGGTGATCGAGGAGCCGGCGCCGCAGGTCGGCCGGCCCCCGCCACGCCGGCCGGCGCTCGATCGCCAGCACTTCGATGTAGGCGCGCTCCGGCTCACCCGCGATCCACCTCCGCCATCATTGCCCGCCTCACCCGCTGCGCCACGCTGGTGCCGACGCCGACCGTCTTCGCCGCTTTGACCATGCCCATGCCGCCCGCCAGAAGCTCCCGCAGGTGGGCCTCCGTGTCGGCGGGCACGGTGGGCCGGCCGCCGACCCGCCCCTCCTCCCTGGCGCGCGCCAGCCCTGCATTGACCCGCTCGCGAATGATGCCCCGCTCGAACTCCGCGAACACGCCGAGCATCTGGAACATGGCGCGCCCCAACGGCGTGCTGGTGTCGAGCCCTTGTTGATGCAGGTAGAGGTCGGCGCCGGCGGCGTGCAGCTCCCCGAGGAACTCCACGAGATGCTGAAGGCTGCGGCCGAGCCGATCGACCGACCACGCAGCGACCACCTCCAACTCGCGGCGCTGGTTGGCGGTGGTCTGCTCGCCGGTGGAGACTCTGAGGTAGAAAGCCACCCGACGTGCATCGGATTGCCGCTTCGGTCTCGCCATGGCCGCCTCCCGTCGTACCGAAAACATGTACGATCATACCGCACGCTCATACGGTAAACTTTTGTTTGACGTATGAGGAATGTAGGCAAGCAAAACCGTTGGAAAGGCTCAGTCCGATCCAGAGGTTTTCGGCGGGGTTTTCAGTATGGCGAGACGGCGCCCAAGAGTGCCGTCAGTGTGTGGTTGCCGGCTTGCCGTTGTTCTTCGTTCAGGCCCCGGGCGGCACGTCCTCGGCGATCTGCGCCCTCTTCGCGGATACGGTCGCGCTGTGGTCCGCCAACTGCTTCAGCCACTCGTTGGCCGCTTGCAGTTCCTCGGCCAACCGGTTCGTGGTGCTGCCGCTCTCGGTCCGATCCGACACGCCACCATCAACCACACGCTGATCCTTCTCCAGCTCCAGCACCGCGGTCGTGAGAAGACGGAAGTCCTGCGCCGTCACGATCTCCAGCTTGGAGATGGTCTCGGCGAGGCGCTCATAGGCGATGCGGATAGCGCGGCGCTTCGCGGTCTCCACCTCCACCGTCGCCACAGCCGATGCGTTCAGCAGTTCGGTCACGCGGAAGCGGATGTCAGCCTGCGCCAGCAGGCGGCTCGCACTTTGGCGGTGGCGGGCATAACCTGCCTGCTCATAGGCGTCCGTTGCTCCAAGTCCAGAAGCCAGGAGCTGCGCGAAGCGTTCATGCCGCGGGTCGGCAAGTATGGGCATGATGTAATTCTCTTGTATTTGCAAGAATGCAACCTTTGGCTGCGTATCGATCGATGCTCGGCGGCCTCACCATCGTCTGAACAGCTCAGAGTCTCTCTGAGAGTCTCAGAAGTGCTAAGTTACTGCTTCTGTACTGCCTAATGGAAAAATCGGAGCGAAGGGACATAGCGGGAGCACCCCCAAGCTAGCCGAAGCAAAGCTCGGTGCTCCCGCTGTATCCCTTCAGCGTACTTGTCTGCCCAACGGAGCCAGACCGTCGCTTGGGGACGTGACACTGGCCCTGCACGGCCGCATCACTCGGTTGCTTCTTCACGGGGCAAGCTGCAGCACCCCGGCGTTCCCTGGGCATCAACCTTCCGCGGTGCCCTTCCGGTAAATGAACGCACCCCCGCAGTCCGGATGTCGCACCGCCGCTGCCGTATCTAACCGTCCAGCGGTGCCAGAAATAAAAATAGTGACCACCTAGTGCGTGTTGCAATATTTTTTATTCTAAGGTAAAATACAGAAAATTCTCCCATTCTATTAACGTGTTTTCGCGGTTTTGTTAAAATTCCTTCCGAATATTTTTAAAACTCCTCTTTCTACCTACTTTTCTAACGTCGCCTTGCGCTCCGGCTGTTCTTGTGATCTCAGATAGTGGAGCGCACAATGCGGGGATGTCATGCTAACTTCGCGTTTATGTACCATCGCGGTTTATCGGCTCATTGATAACCGGCGCGCTTGAACTGTCAGTAGGTTGTGTTGAGCTAAAGCATCCCTCAACTAGGCCGATATCGCACTCGAAGCTTTTTTCGGGGGAATGATGTCCGCAACCCCCGGAACCTTTCTGAACCCAGGCATGATGTCCGCAAAACTCCGAAACTGTCCCAAATCGGGGCATGATGTCCGTCGCGGGCATGATGTCCGCAAGACCCAGAAACTGTTCCAAATCCGGGCATGATGTCCGTCGCGGGCATGATGTCCGCAAGACCCGGAAACTGTTGCAAATCCGGGCATGATGTCCGACGCGGGCATGATGTCCGGTGCGCTTCACCCTGCGTCGCCGATCCCATCGCAACGGCGCAGTGATCCGGCAAAGCCGTGCATGGACCGGCGAGCCGACCGACGCCTTGCTCGCGGCCCTCGCCGAGAAGCGCCTGTTCGCCCTCACCGAGCGCTGGGAGGGTCCCCGCGCCCGTGGCCCGGTGTGGCGATCCCTCGCCGTTTATAGCCTCGCCGCCGCACCGC
>OFDN01000506.1_pt1 | contig 31545 bp, 37 predicted proteins | sample 1520971 | NCBI WGS metagenome assembly OFDN01 (sample SAMEA94257418, study PRJEB24077) | hot springs metagenome | biome: Aquatic biome; feature: Geographical feature; material: Water | place: India | collected 2012-06-12 | depth 5 m | reverse complement strand
GGGCTCGGGCCACTGGCCGCCGCTGGTGGCGCAGCGGCTGGTGGACAGCCCGCTGGTGGTGGTGGGCAGCCCGGCGGCGGCGCGGCGGCTGCTGGGCCAGGGCGCGGCGGCCATCGCCCACGAGGCGCTGCTGGGCAATCCCGGCGTGTGGGAGCACTGGTTCGAGCAGGCCGGCCTGGCGCGCCAGCGCATCAACCCGGTGGCCACCTTCAACGATGCCGGGCTGATGTTGCAGGCCGCGGAGCAGAACCTCGGGCTGGCCATCGTGCGCGAGGTGCTGGCCGTCGATGCGCTGGCCGATGGCCGCCTGATGCGGCTGCATCCGCTGGGCATCGAGCACGACGGCAGCGACAGCTACTACCTGGCCTACCCGCCCGCGCTGGCCGAATGGCCGCCGATCCAGGCGCTGCTGCAGTGGCTGCGCGAGGAGCTCAGGGCAGGAACAGGGCCTGCAGGTCGCTGAGGAAATCGAAGCCGCGGGCGGTGGGCTGCACCCGGGCCGCATCGGCGGTGACCAGGCCCCGGGCCTGCGCCTGCTGCAGCGGCCCGGCGATGGCCGAGGCGGGCAGGCCGGTGCGGTCGGAGAACTGCTGCAGCGTGAAGCCTTCCTTCAGCCGCAGTGCGTTCAGCATGAACTCGAAGGGCAACTGGTCGCGCGCCACCTCGTGTTCGTTGGACACCGCCTGGCCGCCCATCGCCTTGGCCATGTAGGCCGCGGGCTCGCGCCACTTCACCTGCCGCAGGATGCGGTGGGGGAACGACAGCTTGCCGTGCGCGCCGGCGCCGATGCCCAGGTAGTCTCCGAACTGCCAGTAGTTCAGGTTGTGCCAGCAGCGGTGGTCGCCGCGGGCGAAGGCCGACACCTCGTACCGCTGCAGGCCGGTGGCCGCGGTGCGTTCGACGATCAGGTCCAGCATGTCGGACGCCAGGTCGTCGTCGGGCAGCGGCGGCGGATGCGTGGCGAAGAAGGTGTTCGGCTCCAGCGTCAGGTGGTAGATCGACAGGTGCGGCGGCTGGTAGGCCAGCGCGGCATCCAGGTCGGCCTGCAGCGCGGTCAGCGTCTGGCCGGGCAGCGCGTACATCAGGTCGATGTTGAAGGTGTCGAACACCTCACGCGCCTCTTCCACCGCGGCGCGCGCCTGGGCGCTGTCGTGCACGCGGCCGATGGCCTTCAGCGCCTCGTCATCGAAGCTCTGCACGCCGATGGACAAACGGGTGACGCCAGCCGCATGGAAGGCACGGAAGCGGTCGCGCTCGAAGGTGCCGGGGTTGGCCTCCAGCGTGATCTCGCAGCCCGGCTCCAGCGGCAACCGCGCACGGATGTCGCCCAGCAGCCGGTCGATGGCTGCGGGAGAAAACAAGCTGGGCGTGCCGCCGCCGATGAAGATGCTGTGCACCCGCCGGCCCCACACCAGCGGCAGCGATTGCTCCAGGTCGGCGATGACGGCGTCGAGGTAGGCGGCTTCGGGCAACTCGCTTTTGCCAGCGGCGGACAGCGTGGCTTGATGAGAATTGAAGTCGCAGTACGGGCACTTCTTCAGGCACCACGGCAGGTGCACGTACAGCGACAACGGCGGCAGCGCCGCCAGGCTCACGCTGCCCGGGCGATGCAGGCGGATCACCGATTCAGCCATGTCGCTTGCGCCCGTTCAGCCCAGCCGCCAGGCGTCGCGCATCAGCGCCGCCATCTGGCGGGCGGCCAGCGCGCGGTGGCTGTGCTGGTTCTTCAGCTCGGCCGGCAGCTCGGCCACCGCCCGGCCCAACGCCGGAATGTGCAGCAGCGGGTCGTAGCCGAAGCCGCCACTGCCCACGGGCTGCGCCAGCACCGTGCCCTCCCAGCGGCCAAAGGCGATCAGCGGCTCGGGGTCGGCGGCCGATCGCACCGCCACCAGCGTGCTGACGAAGCGCGCGCGCCGGTCGGCCGCGCCAGCCAGGCGCTGCAGCAGCAAGCTGTTGTTGGCCTCGTCCTGGAGCCGGCGCAGCGCTTCGCGGTCCGATTGGCCGGCGGCCGCCTCGGGCAGCGGCGCGAAGTGCGCCGAGGCCACGCCCGGCTGCCCGCCCAGCGCGTCCACGCACAGGCCGGAATCGTCGGCGATGGCCGGCAGGCCGGTGGCCGCCGAGGCATGCCGTGCCTTGGCCAGGCCGTTTTCCACGAAGGTGTGGAAGGGCTCCTCGGCCTCCGTCACGCCCAGCGAGCCCTGCGTCACCAGCTCGATGGGCAGCGCAGCGAACAGCGCCTGCAGCTCCTTGAGCTTCTTGGCGTTGTTGGAGGCTAGCACCAGCCGCAGCATCACGCCCCGCCCAGCGGCGCCGCCAAGGCGGCCTTCTGCGCGGCCACCAGCTCGCCGATGCCCTTGCCGGCCAGGGCCAGCAGCGCCTCCATCTCGGCGCGCGAGAAGCTGGCGCCTTCGGCCGTGCCCTGCACTTCCACGAAGCCGCCGGCGCCGGTCATCACCACGTTCATGTCGGTGTCGCAGGCCGAGTCCTCGGTGTATTCCAGGTCGAGCAGCGGCGTGCCGTCGACGATGCCCACCGACACCGCGGCCACGAAGTCGCGGATCGGGCTTTCCACCAGCAGGCCACGCGCGATCAGCCAGCTGACGGCATCGTGTGCCGCCACGAAGGCGCCGGTGATGGCCGCGGTGCGGGTGCCGCCGTCGGCCTGCAGCACGTCGCAATCGAGGCTGATGGTGCGCTCGCCCAGCTTGGGCAGGTCGAACACGCAGCGCAGCGAGCGGCCGATCAGCCGCTGGATCTCCTGCGTGCGGCCGCTCTGCTTGCCGCGGGCGGCCTCGCGGTCGCCGCGGGTGTGGGTGGCGCGGGGCAGCATGCCGTATTCGGCGGTGACCCAGCCTTCGCCGCTGCCACGCTTGTGCGGCGGCACGCGCTCCTCGACCGAGGCGGTGCACAGCACCTTGGTGTCGCCGAAGGCCACCAGCACCGAGCCTTCGGCATGCTTGGTATAGCCACGGGTGATGGAGACGGCGCGCATGGCGTCCGCGGCGCGGGCACCCGCGCGCAGGTAATCGGTCATCGGGGAACCTTCAGGTCTTTTTCTGGGAGGAGCGGCGGATCGCTTCGTTGATCTCTTTGATCGAACGTTCGATCTCGGCTTCGTCGAGATCGTCGCGGGCCTCGCCGATCACGCTGGCCTGGATGGTAGAGGCAAACACCTCGTCGCCCAGGGCGCGGGTGCTCACCGCCCCCTGCTGCCGCCGGTCTTCCGACGACTCCCATTCCATGGCCAATGCGGTCACGTTGTCGCACTTGGGGCCGCCGTTGCGCAGCGCGGTCTCCACCAGTTCGGGCACGGCTTCGTGGATGGGTTGCTGGCCCAGCCGGTCGGTGATCTCGGTATCGCTCACCGGGCCCCACAGGCCGTCGGAGCACAGCAGCACCCGGTCGCCCGGCTGCAAGAGCAGCGGGCCGGAGGTGTCGACCACCGGCTTGCCCGGGCTGCCCAGGCAGGTGAACAGCACGTTGCGGTTGAAGCGCTCGCGCATGGGGACCACCTGGCTCAGCGTCTCCTGCAGCTCGGAGTAGCTGTGGTCGCGCGTGCGCGCCACCAGCTTGCCGCCGCGCACCAGGTACAGCCGCGAATCGCCGCAGTGCGCCCAGTAGGCCGCGTCGCCCTGCAGCACGCAGGCCACCAGCGTGGTACGCGGCGTGTCGATCAGCGACTTCTCGGTGGCGTAGCGCAGCAGCTGCTGGTGGCCGGCGATCAGCCCGTCGTGCAGGAAGCGCAGCGGATCGGACAAGCGCGGCTTGGCATCGCGCTGGAAGCGCGCGGCCAGCGTCTGCAACGCCAGCTGCGCGGCCACCTCGCCCTCCGGATGGCCGCCCATGCCGTCGGCCAGCGCGAACAGCCCCGAATCCCGCGTGTAGCAATAGCCCATGCGGTCTTCGTTCTTCTCGCGGCCGCCCTTGCGGCTGACCTGGTACACGCCGAACCTCATCGCTGGCCCTTCATGACTTGGCGCCGCTCTTCAGGTTCTCGAGCTGCAGCTTCAGGCGCTCGCTGAAGCTGAGCTTGGTGTAGCGCCGCTCCGATTCACGCGCCAGTTCCTTCTGCAGCGCGAACACGCTCTGCGGGCGCGACAGCGGATCGAGCGACATGCACCACTCGGTGACTTCGATCAGGTTGTCGGAGTACACGTTCCGCAGCCGCGACAGGCTCAGCGCCAGCCGGTCCTTCTCGATGCGTTGCGGCGCGTCGTTCGGCGGATAGCCCTGCATGCAGGCGTAGATGCAGGCGCCGATGGCGTAGATGTCGGTCCACGGGCCCAGCGTGCCATCGCGGCGGTACATCTCGGGCGCGGCAAAACCCGGCGTGTACATCGGCCGGATGAAATTGCCTTCCTTGCTCAGCACCTCGCGCGCGGCACCGAAATCCAGCAACACCGCCTTGTTGTCGTTGGTGATGAAGATGTTGGCCGGCTTGATGTCCAGGTGCAGCATCTTGTGCTGGTGCACGATGCGCAAACCCCGCAGGATCTCGTCGAACAGCGAACGTATCGTCGATTCCCGAAACACCTTGTCACGCTTGAGTTCGCGCGCGGTCACGATGAAATCCTGCAAGGTATCTCCTTGCAGGTAATTCATGACCATGTAGACGGTTTCGTTCTCGCGAAAGAAATTCAGCACCGAGACCACACTCTGGTGGCTGATCTGCGCGAGGGAGCGGCCTTCTTCGAAGAAACTCTTCAGGCCCAGGCGGTACAGCGGCTGCTTTTCCGGCTTCACCCGCGGGGTGAGTTCACCGGGAGAACGCTCGGCCAGCGATGACGGCAGGTATTCCTTCAGCGCGACGAGATGGCCCTGGTCGTCTTCGGCGAGATAAACCACGCCGAAACCGCCCGCTGCCAGCTTCTTGACGATCTGGTAGCCGCCCACCACGGTGCCAGCAGGCAACGGGGCAGGTTTGGGCTTTGACATAATCGAATTTTTTGATACAGGGGTTCAATGGCAGTCTACAGCATGACCGGTTATGGCAGCGCCACGGCGAGCGCTGCTGCAAACCCCGAAAATCCGGCCAATTCCGGCGTTGGCGTGACGGTGGAATTGCGTTCGGTGAACAGCCGTTTCCTCGACCTGGCGTTTCGCCTGCCCGACGAGCTGCGCGGCCTGGAGCCGGCGCTGCGCGAGGCCGTGGGCAGCGCCTTCCGCCGCGGCAAGATCGAGCTGCGCCTGGCCGGCCAGCGCGACGCCGACAGCGGCTGGCCGCATCCCGCGCCCGAGCAGCTGATGCGCCTGGCCCAGCTGGAAAGCAACGTGCAGACGTGGCTGCCCAAGGCGCAGCCGCTGTCGGTGCACGAGGCGCTGAACTGGTGCCGCAATGCCACGCCGGCCGAGCGGCTGGACGAGGTGGCGCTGGAGGCCACCCGCCAGGCGGTCAAGGCGCTGCAAGAGGCCCGGGCCCGCGAAGGCGACCGGCTGGTGAAGGTGCTGATGGAGCGCATCGGCCGGCTGCGCGAGCTGGCCGAGCAGGCCAAGCCGCTGGTGCCCGCGGTGGTGCAGCGGCAGCAGCAGCGCTTCCTGGAGCGCTGGAACGAGGCGCTTCAGGTGGCCGGCGCCGGCCAGGCGGTGAGCGAGGACGCCCAGCGCGACCGCGCGCTGAACGAGGCAGCCTCCTTCGCCATCCGCATCGACGTGGCCGAGGAACTGGCCCGCCTGACGGCCCACCTCGACGAGATCGAGCGGCTGCTGAAGGCCGGCGGCGAGCTGGGCAAGCGGCTGGACTTCCTGATCCAGGAGCTGCACCGCGAAGCCAACACCATGGGCTCCAAGTCCGCGGCGCTGGAGCTCACCGGGATCTCGGTGGAGATGAAGGTGGCGGTGGAGCAGATGCGGGAGCAGGTGCAGAACCTGGAGTAACACCGCCCCAGCGCGTCCCGCACGACTGCAAGCTCCGGCATGCGCTCACCCGGAAAGCGTATCCACCACCACGATGCCATTGGATTTCGCAGCCTTGAAGCGCATCTGCTTCAAGGGCTCGTACTCGGGTGAGTCGTAGAAGCGTCTGACCGCTTCCTTGCTGGGGAACTCGAGCACCACCACGAAGTTGGGCGTCCACTCGCCCTCGTAAGGCACCGGCTTCAAGTCGCGGACGATGGGTCTCGCGCCATGCTGGGCCAGCAAGGCAATGGCGGCGTCTTCATACTTGGCCATGTCTTGTTCATTCCGGATGTCAAGGTCGATCAGGACCAGCGCGGACATGCTTTACTCCTTGCATGAGTTTGATACCGTTCGGTATCGTCACTATAATACCGATCGGTATCGCTCGTCAACGCATGAACCCTGATCTCCACGACCTTCCTCCGCGTGAACGCGTCATCGCGGCAGCGGCCAGGCTCTTCTATGAAGAAGGCATCCGCGGCGTGGGCGTGGAGCGCATCGCTGCCGAGGCCGCCACGACCAAGATGTCGCTCTACCGGCATTTCCACTCGAAGGATGAGCTGGTCGTGCACTGGCTCGGTGAAGTGGCCCGTGCATACGACGGCAGCTGGCGGGCCCTGGAAGCCACCCACGGCGAGACGGCAGCCAAGCTGCTGGGCGGACTGGTGGCCCAGGTGGCCGCGGGACTTTCCGACCCCGACCATCGCGGCTGCCCCCTCTCCAACAGCCTGGTGGAGCTGCCCGACCCGGGTCACCCTGGCCGGGACGTGATCACCGCATACAAGGCAAAGCAGATCGAGCGGCTGCAGCGGCTCTGCGCGGGCCTGGGCGTGTCGGATGCACCCGCCAAGGGGGTGCTGCTGCATGCCCTGTTCGAAGGCGTACAGACGGTCGCCCAGACCATGGACCGCCAGGCACTGGCGGCATCGCTTCCGGCCTTCGTCAATGCCATTCTCGGCAAGCGGGCCGTCTAGCTCGAACGAGCCGTGGCGAGCTGGCGGACAGGTTACGGCAGCAGGACCAGCGAGCCCGCCTTGGCGCGGGAGGCGATGTCTTGGTGCGCCCTCGCCGCGTCGCGCAGTGCGTAGGTGGTGATCGGAACCTCGCCGAACACGCCGGCCTCGTAGGCGGCGAAGACCTCGGCGGTCGCCTGCTCGACGCGGCCCGCCAGGTGGGTGGCCATCGGTCCGCCCACCATCCTCAGGCCGCGCCTGGCCACCGTGGCCTGATCCACGATCGGGGCGCCGGACGCGGCACCGATGGAAGCGATGGTGCCGCCGTCCCTGACCGCCGCCAACGTCGCATCGAACGTCGCCTTGCCCACGAACTCGTAGACCACATCCACCCCGGCCGGCACCCGCTTGCGCACCTGCGCGCCCAGGTCCGCGGCGTCCGATGCCAGGACATGGTCGATGACGCCGGCGAGCGCCGCGCGCTTCGATTCGCTGCCTGCGGTGCCGATGACCGTCGCGCCCCTTGCCTTGGCCCAGCGGGCCAGCAGGCTGCCCACGCCGCTGGAAGCGCCCTGCACCAGCACCGTTTCACCGGCCTGCAGCGGGTGATAACCGTTGAGGCCCGCCCAGGCCGTGAGGCCCTTGGTGAGCACCGCGGCGATCTGCTCCGCGCCCAGCTCATCCGGCACGGCCACCAGCGCGCCGGCCTCCACATGCCGCGTGTGCGTGTAGCTGCCCGGCGCCAGGTAGTACGCCACCCGCTGGCCGGGCCGATGGTGGGTGACGCCTGCACCCACCGCCTCGATGAGGCCGACGCCTTCCACGCCGGGGGTCGAGGGCACGGGCACGGGAAACACGCCCTGGCGGAACAGGGTGTCGATGAAGTTCACGCCGATGGCCAGGTGGCGCAGGCGGACCTGGCCGGGGCCGGGCAAGCCGATGTCAGGCTGGTCTTCGACTTCCAGGACTTCAGGGCCGCCGTAGGAATGGAAACGGATGGTGGTGTTCACGATGGAATGCCTTGGTATTGCCGTGATGTTTTGCCGGCTTCAGATGACGGCCAGCAGGCCGCCGTCGACCAGCAGCGCGGTGCCGGTCACATAGCTCGACAGGTCCGAGCCCAGGAAGGCGACGGCGTCGCCGATCTCCGAAGGCTGGCCCAGTCGGCGCAGCGGCGTGCGTTGACGGAAGCCTTCGGCGGCTTCCGCGATGCCGGGCGCAGTGCGCAGCAGGTGGGTATCGATGGTGCCCGGTGCCACCGCGTTCACGCGGATGCCATCCGGCCCCAAGGCATCGGCCAGGGACTTGGCCATCAGGACCACGCCGCCCTTGCTGGTTGAATAAGCCACGGTGATGCCCGCGCCGGACAGGCCGCCCATGCTGGCCATGAGCACGATGCTGCCCTGCTTGCCGTTGGCCTTCATCTGACGCGCCGCAGCCTGCGCGCTGAAGAGCGTGCCGTCCAGGTTCACCGACAGCAGCTTGCGGAAGTCGTCAGCGGACACCTCAGGACCGTCGGCCTTCAGGCTGATGCCGGCGTTGGCCACCATCACGTCCACGCCCCCGTATTGACCAGCCGCCTCGACGAGCGCGTCGACCTCCTCCTTCTTGCTCACGTCGGCCTTGACGAAGGTCGTCGCGACACCAAGTGCCTTGATCTCGTCCGTCGTGGGCCCGCCACCCTCGCGCGGGTCCGGGCTGATGTCGGACACCACGACGGCGCGGGCGCCGTGCCTGGCCGCGTTGATGGCGATGGCGCGGCCGATGCCACTGGACGCACCGGTGACGACGACCACCTTGTTCTGCAGGATGTTGGTGTTCATGTTGTTCCCTGATTTGCTCATTGCGGCAGCGCATCGAGCTGCTTCAGGACCGAGTACAGGTTGGCAACGCCCCAGTGCTCGGTGATCTTCCCGCCCTGCACGCGCATGGCGTCCACGGTCTCGAACTGGATCGGCTTGCCGGTGGCCGGAATGCCCAGGAAGTCGCCCTGGTGGGTGCCGTGATAGGTCTTGTAGGTCGTTACCACATCGCCTTCGGCGCGCTGCCAGTGGATGACGGCATGGAAATCCGGGAACGCTTCGCGCAGCTTCTTGTACAAGCCCAGGGCGCCAGCCTTGTCGGGCGTGCAATGGGGCTGCGGCGTGTGGTCCAGGAAGTCGTCGGAGAACAGCTCGTCGAACAGGTCCCAATTGCCGCCGCCCTGCACTTCGGCCGTGTTGCGACGAATGATGGCCTTGGCGGCCTCGCTGATGTTGGTGATGTCGCTCATGATGGTTCTTTCGATGGAAGGGGGTTCAGATCTCGAAGCCGCCGATGGTCATGCCGCCGTCGACGACCAGCATCTGGCCCATGACGTAGGAGGAAGCCTCCGAGGCCAACCACACGGCTGCGGCCGCGATCTCCGCGGGACGGGCGCCGCGCCTGGCCGGAATGGCCGAGGTGGCGAGTTCGGCAAAGCCGGGGTTCTGCGCGCTGGCTTGCTTGACCATGGGTGTTTCGGTCCAGCCGGGCGCCAGTGCGTTGATGCGCAGGCCGTGGGCGGCGTTCTCCATGGCGGCAACGGGCGTCAGGCCATGGACGCCATGCTTGGACGCGGCATAGGCGCTCATGCCACCCGGGCCGGTCAGCGCCGCCACCGACGCGGTGTTGACGATGGCACCACCGCCGGTGCGCCGCAGCAGCGGAATCTGGTGCTTCATGCCCAGGAAGACGCTCCTGAGGTTGACCGCGATGACCCGGTCGAAGTCTTCCGTCGGGTAGTCCTCGATGCGGTGCGCCTGGCCGGTGATGCCGGCGTTGTTGAACGCCACATCCAGCCGGCCCAACTCCTTGTCGATGCGGGCGATGAGCTCACGCACCTGCACCTCGTGCGAGACATCGACCGTCGCCGTCAGCACGCGGCCGCCCAGCTCGGCGATGAGATCGCGGGTGGCGGCCAGGCCGCCTTCATCCCGGTCGGCCGCAACGACGAACGCGCCGCGGCTTGCGAAGGCCCGCGCGGCCTCGCGACCGATTCCGGAACCCGCGCCGGTGACCAGGGCCACCTTGTTCTCGAAGTCCTTGAATGCCATTGACTACTCCTTGAAGTGGTGCAGCTCGTTGCTGCATGGTTCGCAGAGTAGGGACGGCCATGGAGTACCGGTAGCCTCTTTGCTTCGATGGAAAGCATCGTTCCTTCCGATGGCCGCATCCAGGCGCCCCGCCTCTATCGCATCTGAAGATGGATCCCATCGACACATCCTGGCTTCCCGGCTGTCGATCCGGTTTCTAAGCTTCGTTCCATCGCATTAGACGGAGCGCACACATGACAGTCATCTACCAAACGCCGTATGGAATCCGTACCCCGGAACGGGCAACCCGTCGCGGCATCGCCACCCGCACCAGCGGTCGCATTCAAGGGCCCGTGACGCGCCTGGTCAGCCCCCGCATGGCGGGCAGCGCCCTGAAGCCTTTCGTCTTCCTGGACTACTTCGACTTCCAGTCGGCCGGCAGGACGATGTTCCCGATGCATCCGCATTCAGGCATCGCCACCACGACGGTCCTGCTGGAGGGCGGCATGCGCTATGAGGACACCACGGGCGCCAGCGGGGTGCTGGAGGCCGGCTCGGTCGAATGGATGCGTGCCGGCAAGGGCGTGTGGCATGACGGCGTGCCGCTGGCCGGTCAACGCCTGCGCGGCTACCAACTCTGGGTCGCCCTGCCCGAATCGCTCGAACTGGCGCCCGCCCAGAGCCAGTACCTGCAGCCGGCCGACGTGCCGCAGGTGGGCAACGTGCGCGTGATCCTGGGCCAGTACCAGGGCGTGCACAGCAAGGTCAACGCACCCGAAGGCATCCAGTACCTGCATGTCTCCCTGAAGGCCGGCGAACGCATCGAACTGAACCCGCCTGCCGGCCACGACGTAGCCTGGCTGCATGTCGGCCAGGGCGCCCTGTCCAGTGGCGATGACCGCATGGCCGACGAACTGGTGGTCTTCGAAGAAGGCGACCTGCCGATTCGGCTGACGGCCGGGCAGGCCGCCGACTTCGTCTTCGGCAGCGCGCGCAAGCATCCGCACGACCTGGTGCTGGGCGCCTACTCGGTGCACACGTCCCATGCCGCGCTTCGGCATGGCGAACATGAGATTGCCCGGCTTGGCGAGCAACTCCGCGCAAGCGGCCGGGCCGTCTGAGTCACCTCAACGCCTCGTCCAGGAGCCCCATCATGCCGGGCGGCGTGCTGCAGTCCATCGCGTTCGGCGGCGTTCACTGCCGCGCCCGGTCAGGCGGCGGCAGTGGCTTCCTGGACCAGCTGCTTGTGCAGCCCGTAGAAGTCGAAGTAGCTGTCGGCGCGGACGATCTTGCCATCCTTGAGCTGGTAGACGTCGCAGAAGTTGACCTGCATCTTGCGGCCCGTCGGCTCGATGGTGCCGGCCGGCGAATGAAAGACGCCCTTGTGCGTGCCCCGGCCGATGCCTTGGGCCACCACATGGTCACCCAGGGCGGTCAGGCTGCGCACCTCGCAGGTCGCGTCCGGGAAGATGTTGAACCAGCTCTTCCACGGGTCGATGATGGCGTTGACGCCGGTGGCCAGGTAGTTGAACGGCACATCCAGCCATTCACTTTCGGCGGCACCGAAACCGGCAATGGTCTCCAGGTCCTTGGTGTTCACGGCCTCGTACAGGGCGCGGATGCGGTCTACGTTCTGTCGCGTGTTCATGGTGGTTCCTTTCGGTTGGGCCTCGTTGGTGAGGTGAAGAAAGTCTAGGAACCCGACCCGCTTCGCGCCTGCCCAAAACGCCGTATCGACTTGCCGGATTCTGCAAACCAGTGGTCCGTGCGGGCCGCATTCGTCGAGGGCCTCGGACGTCGGTCGTCCACGCGGCATCCCGCCGAACAAGCGTCCAAGAACGACGTCGGGCGCTCCAGCAAGCTGGAAGCACCCGACGTTGCGTGGCAATTGCGCGGCAATTGCGAGTATTACGGCTGCCTGGCCTCGCGATACAGCACCATGCCCGCGTGGTACAGGATGCCGTCGCGGAACTCGCCGTCGGCCGTGAAGCCGGTGTCGTCCACGTAGTCGATGTGGTTGCCGGTGATGCGGTAGCGGCCTTGATAGGCGCTCTGCTTCTTGCCGCGGGCCTCGTCGTAACGACCGTTCGGCAGCAGCTCATGGCGGATGTAGCCGTCGGCGGTCACCCACATGCCCACGTAGGGGTGGCTGGCGGTGCTTGCGGTCTTGGCGGAAGAACGTTGCGTGGCTGTCGTGCTCATGGTTGCTCCTTTGGACAGGGGTTCAGGACTGTTGGCCCAGGCGGCCACCGGCACAACCCACATCGCCGCCGAAGCAACGGCGAGCAGGACCGTGATTCCATAGACGGAGGTGTGTCGCTTCATCTCATCTCTCCAGGGCGGGTCGGTTGCGATGGAAGAGACTCTAGGAAGCGAGTGCCTCCGGCATTGGCTCGATCCGCCGGCTGACTTGCCTGTTCCTGCAAAGCCTGCCACCCGGGGTCACCCACCCGACGCTCACTTGCCCATTCGTCGCGGATGCTTGCCCATACCGGCCTCGATCGCTCCGCACGCTCGCCAGGCGGCCGACCGCGGCCTAAGCTCGGCGCATGTCCAGCAACAACGTCACGCGGCCTTGCCTGCAGCGCCGGGACACGGCCGTGGAAGCCGTGCTGCGGCGTGCCGAACTTGCCGCCTGCATCGAACGCCATGCGCCGCGCGAGGGCGTGTTCTCCACGCCCATTCCGCGTCTCTCGCTGATACGGGTCCACCGGATGGATCATCCGGTTCACGCCGTCCATGAACCCGCCCTGTGCCTGCTGGCCCAGGGCAGCAAGCGGGTGCTGCTGGGCGGGGAGGCCTACGTCTACGACCCGGCCACCTACCTCGTCGTCTCGCAGCCCCTGCCGGTCTCCGGTCAGGTGATGGACGCGACGCCCGAGCTGCCGTATCTCGCCATCCGGCTGCAATACGACACCCAGGAACTGGCTTCGCTGCTGTCCGGCATGGGAAGGCAGGGACCGTCCATCGCGCAAGGCGCCTCCCGCGGGGTGATGACCGCCGACGTCACTGCGCCGCTGCTCGATGCGGTGCTGCGCCTGGTCAGGCTGCTGGATTCGCCGCAGGACATCGAGCCGTTGGCGCCGCCGACCATCCGCGAGATCCTCTACCGGCTGCTCACCGGCCCCTGTGGGCACCGACTCGCGCAAGGTGCGCTGGCGGACAGCGCGAGCCATCGCGTCTCCAGAGCCATCGACTGGCTTCGCGACCACTACAGGGAGCCGCTGGCACTGGACCGGATGGCGGAGGCGGCCCACCTGGGCCTGTCCGCGCTTCGCACCCACTTCAAGGCCACCACGGCGATGAGCCCGCTCCAGTACCAGCAGCACCTGCGACTGCAGGCAGCGCGCCGCCTCCTCGTCACCGGGCGAATCGACCCGGCCAGCGCCGGCCGCCAGGTTGGCTATGCCAGCGCGTCCCGGTTCAGCCGCGAGTACGCCCGGATGTTCGGTGCCGCGCCGGCGAAGGACGCAGCGCGCTGTCGCCAGGGCTTGCACGGCGCCCTACCCCATTTGGGAGAGTGAGATCGCTGGCCGTCATGTCAACGTGGGGCTTGCCGAGCCGGGCAAGCCTTCTGGCTCACCCCGTCATTGCCGCTGAAGGCCTTTCCCTGAGGTAACGTTCAAGCCATGGCCACCCAAGACATCGCTTCACCTGTTGCGGCGCCTCGCCTTTCCGCAGTACCCCACCCTGCTCCGCCCGACGGCGGCCGCATCCACGAGCTGGCCGGGTTGGTGGCGCGGCATGCGCCACGGGATGGCATCTGCCCGACGTCCATTCCACGGCTGTCCGCCATCAAGCTGTCCGCACCCGGCGAAGAGCTCGTGCACGCGCTGCACCAGCCCGCCGTCTGCATCATCGCGCAGGGTGCCAAGCGCGTGATGCTGCGCGATGAGATCTACAGCTACGACGCGTCGAGGTTCCTCGTCTTCTCCACCGATCTGCCAGTCAGCGCGCAGGTCACGCACGCCAGCTTCCATGAGCCGTATCTGTGCTTCCGGCTGGACCTGGATCCCGCGGAGGTGTCGGAACTCGTGCTGCAGCTGGGCCCGCCGGCAGCGCCCAGGGCGCGGACGTCGCGCGGCCTGTTCCTCAGCAACGTCACCGACGGGATGCTGGACGCGGCCATCCGCATCATGCGGCTGCTCGATTCGCCGGAGGACGCCGCCATGCTGGCGCCACTGGCGGCCCGCGAGCTGGTGTACCGGCTGCTGCGCAGCGAGCAGGGCGAGCGACTGGCCCAGATCGCGAGGGCCGACAGTCACGCCAGCCGCGTGATGCGTGCGGTGACCTGGCTGAAGACCCACTTTGCAGAGCCGCTGAAGGTGGATGACCTGGCGCGCGAGTGCTGCATGAGCACGTCGTCGCTGCACCACCACTTCCGCGCGGTGACATCGATGAGTCCGCTGCAGTACCAGAAACAGCTGCGCCTGCAGGAAGCACGGCGCCTGCTGCTGAGCGATGGCATCGAGGTCTCGCGCGCTGGCTACACGGTCGGCTACGAGAGCGCATCGCAGTTCAGCCGCGAGTACAGCCGGCTGTTCGGCCTTCCTCCGTCGAAGGACGTGGCGCTGCGGCGGCCATGAGCCTGCCCGGCCGGCACCCCGTGGGTGTCGGTGGCTACCACCTTTGCCGTAGTCCGGATGGGTGGCCAAGCCGAGGTCCCCGCTGACGCCGCGCCGGGCGCGCCGCGTGCACCATGGATGCAAACTTGGGTACAAGAAGCCATGGACTTCGCAACCAGCACCGCCGAGGCGCTCGATGAGCGTGTACCGGGCGAACTGATAGCCACCAGCAAGGGCACGCCATGGCGCGACCTGTTCGTCCAGATGTTCACCCGCCGGCCCGTGCAGGACAGCCTGCTCATTCCCGCAGTGCCGGAACCGCTCATCGTGTGGGTGGTGTCAGGGGCGGCCCTGGTGGAGGAACGACCGCTGGAAGGCGAATGGATGGGCAATGAGGTCAGGGAGGGCGACTTCTTCCTCCAGACATCGCCCCTGCCGTGTGAGCTCCGCTGGCGCACGCTGACGCATGAGCCGTTCCGGGTGATGCATGTCTACCTGGGCCTGCCGCTGATCCGTCGGGCCGTCATCGACGTCTACGGACCGGAAGCAGCGAACGTCCAGCTGCGAGAGATTTCCGGGGGCACGGACACCGTCATCACCCACCAGCTGGGCATTCTTCGCGACGAGCTGGTGGACCGGAGGACCCCCAGCACCATGCTGGTCCAGGGCCTGGCGAGCAGCCTGGCGGTTCACCTGGTCCGCTCCTATGCGAGCGAAGCGCCGGCATCGGCCGCACCCCACGGCGGGCTGCCTGCATTCAAGATGCACCGGGTCCTGCAGGCGATGCAGGAGCGCCTGGACCAGGAGCTCGACCTCAGCCGGCTCGCGCGTGAAGTCCAGCTCAGTGATTCGCACTTCTCCCGCTGCTTCAAGAAGAGCACGGGCTTCTCACCGTCGCAGTACCTCACCAGGCTGCGCATGGAACGGGCACGCCGCCTGTTGCGGGAGACGGAGATGCCGATCGTCGAAGTGGGCCTGGAGGTGGGATACGCCAGCCCGAGCCACTTCGCACAGGTGTTCCGCAAGGAGGTAGGCGTGCTTCCGAGCGACTATCGAAGCGTGCGCTGAGCCTGCTGGACAGCGGCAGCAAAACCTCGATATCGAGAGCAAATCCACGAGCGACCGAGCAGACGTCCGTCGGCACGATGGGAACCGTGCCAGCTGCGATACAGCAACCCGTTCGCAGTTGGCACGACCTCCAACCCAATTGCCGAAAGGAACTGTCATGTCGCTCAATGGAAAGATTGCCCTGGTCACTGGTGCTTCGAGTGGCATCGGCGCCGCCACCGCCCTGAAGCTGGCAGGTGCCGGCGCCAAGGTCGGCCTGGCCGCCCGCCGCATCGACCGGCTGAACAAGCTGGTCGACCAGATCAAGACCGCTGGCGGCGAAGCCATCGCCATCCCGATGGACGTGGTGGACCGCGCGTCCGTGGAAGCAGGCGTCGAGAAGCTGGTGCAGGCCTACGGCGGCCTGGACATCGTCTTCAACAACGCCGGCCTGATGCCCATCTCCGACGTGGCCTCGCTGAAGGTCGACGAATGGCATCGCATGGTCGACGTCAACGTCAAGGGCCTGATGAACAGCACGGCCGCGACGCTGCCGCATCTCATCAAGCGCGGCTCGGGCCACTTCGTCAACACCTCGTCCATCGCCGGCCGCAAGGTGTTCCCGGGACTGGCCGTGTACTGCGCGACCAAGCACGCCGTCTCCGCCTTCACCGAAGCGCTGCGGCTGGAAGTGGGCAAGAAGCACAACATCCGCGTCACCAGCATCCAGCCGGGCGCCGTGGACACCGAGCTGTTCACCCACATCACCGACCAGGGCTACCGCGACCAGATGGAAGGCCTGCGCGAGCAGATGTCCTTCCTCAGCAGCGACAACATCGCCGACACGGTGCTGTTCGCTCTGCAGGCGCCGGCCCACGTCGACGTGGCCGAGCTGTTCGTGCTGCCGACCGACCAACCCTGGTGATCGGTCACCGTCTGCAATCGAAAGGACCGTCCGTATGAATCCCGCATCCAAGATTGCGTTCTTCGAGTCCGTTGCAGGCAAGGAGGGCGAGCTGGGCGACTGCCTGCTGGCCCTCGTCGAGCCGAGTCGCAGGGAATCCGGCAGCCGTCGCTACGAGATTCTCCAGAACGCAGACGACCCGAAGCAGTGGGTGGTGGTCGAGGACTGGGCCTCTTCGGACGCCTTCGACTTCCACATGGACACGCCCTACGTCAGGGCCTTCATGGACCGGGTGCCCCTGCTTTGCGGCGGGACACCCGAGATCCGCACCTTCATCAAGCGATCGAGCACTGACGTGCGTGGAAAGGAGCATGCATGAATGACGACAAGAAGGTCTGGTTGATCACGGGCTGCTCGAGTGGCTTCGGCCGTCACATCGCCGAGCACCTGCTCGAGCGAGGTCGTCAGGTCGTGGTCACGGCCAGGAACCTCAAGGCAGTCGCCGACCTGGGTGAACATCCTGGAGCCCTGCTGGTCCAGCTGGACGTCACTTCGGCCGGGCAGTGCGACGCTGCCATCAGGCAGGTGAAGGAGCGGTTCGGTCGACTCGACGTGCTGGTGAACAACGCCGGCATCGGCTACTTCGCCGCCGTGGAGGAAACGCCTGTCGAACAGGCGCACCGCCTGTTCGACGTGAACTACTTCGGCACGTCGAACATGATCCGTGCGACCTTGCCGCTGATGCGCGAGCAGCGCTCCGGCGTCATCGCGAACCTCACCTCCATCGGCGGCCTCTGCGGCTTTCCAGCGGTGGGGCACTACTGCGCCTCGAAGTTCGCAGTCGAAGGTCTCTCGGACACGCTGCGTGCGGAACTGTCGCCGCTGGGCATCCATGTGATGACCATCGAGCCCAGCGCATTCCGCACCGAGTGGGCGGGCGCCTCGAACGAGACCCCGTCGCCGATCGCGGACTACGACCCGACGGCCGGCGCCGCCAGGCGTGCATACCACGAGTCCGTGGGCAAGCAGGCCGGCGACCCTGCGCGCGCGGCAAAGGTGATCGCCGACGCGGTGGAGTCGAGTTCGCCGCCCCGGTTCCTCCTGTTGGGCAAGGACGCGCACGACGCCGCCATGAAGAAGATGGAGGACATGCGGTCTGAATTCCTCCGGTGGAAACAGTCCGCGATCGACGCCGATTTCCCCGCATGAACATGCGCACACAAAGGCACAAGGGAGCTTCAAGATGAATCGATTCGAAGGCAAGGTGGTGCTCGTCACCGGCGGCGGCTCCGGCATCGGGCTGGCGACCGTCAAGAGATTCCTGAGCGAAGGCGCCAGCGTCGTGGTGGCCGGGCGAAGCGAAAAGCGGCTCAAGGACGCCGTGGCGGGCATGCCCGAGGACAAGGTCCTGGCGGTGGCCACCGACGTCTCGTCGCGGGAGCAATGCGACCGACTGGTTGCAGAGGCCGTTGCCCGCTTCGGCCGCCTGGACACGGTGGTGAATGCAGCCGGGATGAACCTGGTCGGCTCCGTCAGTGACACGAGCGACGAGAGCTGGCGTCAATGCATGGGCTCGGACCTGGACAGCATCTTCTACATCGCCCGAGCGGCGCTGGTGCACCTGCGCAAGACGCGGGGCTCCATCGTGAACGTGGGTTCGGTGTCCTCGCTCGGCGGAGGCTGGAGCCATGCCGCGTACTGCGCCGCCAAGGCGGGCGTCGCCAACCTGACCCGCTCCATCGCCTGTGACAACGGTCGTTACGGCGTTCGCGCCAACACCGTCTGCCCTGGCTTGACCATCACGGGGATGGTGGACGGGATCATGGACGACCAGGCCCTCCTGGAGAAGGCCTGGGAGCGCATTCCGCTGCGACGCGCAGGCCAGCCCGAGGAGATCGCCTCTGCCGTGGCCTATCTGGCCAGCGACGAGGCCGCCTTCATCACCGGCATCACCCTGGCCGTCGACGGCGGCCAGACGTGCACCGACGGTGGGCCCGAGTGGGGCAAGTGACCCTCGCCAAGACGCCATCATGAAACCCATGACAAAGACCGACTTCGACCTCGGTGAGGTGCGGCGCATTCTCGAACCGGGGCCGGTCGTCCTCGTCACCTCGCAGCACAAGGGTGAGCGCAACATCATGACGATGGGCTGGCACATGATGCTGGGCTTCACGCCGGCGCTCTTCGGGTGCTACATCTGGCCAGGCAACCACAGCCACGAGCTGATCCGCAAGAGCAAGCAATGCGTCATCAACGTGCCGACCCGTGCCTTGCTGGACCAGGTGGTGGGCATCGGCAACACCACCGGCAAGGACTTCGACAAGTTCGAGCACTTCGGCCTCACGGCAGAGGATGCCGAACACGTCGATGTGCCGCTCATCGGCGAGGCCTACGCCAGCTTCGAGTGCAGGTTGCATGACGGCAGCAAGGTGGGAAGCTACAACCTCTTCATCTGGGAGATCGTGAGGGCGCGCGTTGCGGCCGAGCCGGCGCATCCGGAAACGCTGCACTACCTCGGCCGCGGCGAGTTCATGGTGGCCGGCAAGATCGTGAACTGCCGGCATCGCTTCAAGCCACAGAACCTGTGAGGCCGAAGCCGACCTGCCAGGACGATCAGCCGAACAGCTTGACCGCGGTCTTGCCGACCAGCTCACCCTGGTGGCGGGCGCCGGCCAGGTCGATCTGCGTCGGCTGCCGCGAACCGTCGCCCGCCGCCACCGTCGAAGCCCCATAAGGAGAGCCGCCCACGATCTCGGTGACGCTCATCTGGCCTGCGTGGCTGTAGGGCAGACCCACGATGACCATGCCGAAGTGCAGCAGGTTGGTGATGACGGAGAACAGCGTCTGCTCCTGGCCGCCATGCTGGGTGGCGGTGGACGTGAAGGCAGCGCCGACCTTGCCGTTCAGCGCCCCGCGCGCCCACAGGCCGCCTGTCTGATCGAGGAATGCCGCCATCTGCGACGCCATGCGGCCATAGCGTGTCGGCGTGCCCACGATGATGGCGTCGTACTGCTCCAGCTCGGCCACCGTGGCCACCGGGGCGGCCTGGTCCAGCTTGAAATGTGCACCCTTGGCCACCTGCTCCGGCACGGTCTCCGGGACACGCTTGACGTCCACGACGGAAGCACCGCCAGCCAGCGCACCTTCGGCGACCGCCTGGGCCAGCTGTTCGACGTGACCGTAAGACGAATAGTAGAGAACTAGAACCTTGGCCATGCGGCACTCCTTGGATGGTGGCTGGTCAGCCACGTTGAAAAAGACGGATGGGATCGCGCGCCCGACTAAGCGGGCACGGACATGGAGCGGGCGAGCTGCAAGCCCAAGGTCGTGCTGCCTGCGGATCGGCTGGCTGCAGGCCGTCCGGCCGGGGCTTCTTCCAGGCAGCCGGCGGGAAGGTCCGCGCCGTACCTCAGGATGCCACGCCTCCTGGCCACGGCCACGGCCTGGGTCCGGTTGTTGGCGCCGAGCTTGGAGAAGATGGAGCGTGCGTGGGTCTTCACGGTCCCGTCCGAGATCTGCAGCGTCCTGGCGATGGCCTTGTTCGTCATGCCGCATGACAGCAGCTCGAGCAAGGCCACCTCGCGGCAGGTGAGCCCGGGAGCACCAAGATGCTCTGCCATCACCGCGGCCACCGACGGCGTGATGTGCCGCAGCCCTGCGCCCACGCGCAGGACCGCCTGCTCGAGCTCGTCCGCCGTCATGGACAGAAGCAACAGACCGCGGGCGCCTCGGCGGATCAAGGCGCGCGCGGCTTCATCACCGAAGTGCGGCGCGACCGCGATCACGGCGGCATGCCGGGGTCCTTCCGGGCCGTCGAGCAGCTCGAGCGCGAAGCCGTGGCTTGCGAGCAGCACATGCGCCGGCAGCAGGTCCGCCGCCACGGTCGGGCTGCCGGTGCCGGCCGTGGCGACAAGCTGAAGGTTGCCGCTGCGGCCGACGAGGGCGGCCAGGCCTTGCTGGATGACGACGGACTCATGAAGCACACCTACGCTGAGTCGCCTTGCAGTGGTTGACATGTCCGACTCCTGGTAATGCGCATTGAACCGCCGGCCCTCGCACCAGCGCAGTGGGTGTATCGGAATGCTAGATGGCGACCGCGCAAGAACCTTGCTTCTGCGTGCCAGCGACTGGCCGCTGCGCGCCACCTGTGCAGGCCGGGACGCACGCTGGGTAAAGTCAGGGAAAACGCGGATAGCCGCATGCGATGGGCAGGGGGTCGGGGATGGAAGCGCAGAAGGAACAAGGCACCGAACCGGTCTTCAGGTGGTCGACGGACCAGCTGCCACCGTCCCAGCGGCTGGACGCCTATGTGGGCAACATCTGTGAGCGGTTCATCCACGTCACCACGTCGTCCCGGGAGGTGGTGGACTTCCACTCCGAGCTGGCGGTGCGCCAGCTGGGGCCCCTGTCCGTCGCCTACATGGGCGGCTCAAGCCAGGACGCCTTCCGCACCGTGCGTGACATCGCACGCAGCACCGACCAGAGTTACCACCTCGTCATCGGCCACGGCCCATGGCGGCTGCGCCGGCCCAGCGAGGAACTGCTGCTGACCGCCGGCGACCTGGTGCTGATCGATTCGCGGTTCGAGCAGTCGGCCCACTGGCCCAGCGGCTGCACGGCGCACAACGTCAAGATCCCGTTCGAGTGGCTGGCAGCCTGGGTGCCCGAGCCGCGCAAGCTCGTGTGCCAGCGCATGGACGGCAGCGCCCCGTGGGGCCGATTGCTGGCCCAGTACGTGGCGCAGCTGGCGCCGCAGCTCGCGGACAAGCCGCTGCCGCTGTCCAACCAGATGCTGGCAGACCAGGTCGGCGCCCTGCTGTCGCTGGCGGCCACCGAAGTCGCACCGGCGGCTTCGGCGCCTGCGCGCACCTATCCCGAGCTCCAGGCACGCATCGTCGATGCGATCCGCGAACGCTGCAGCGAGCCTGCCCTGGAGGCACTGGACATCGCACGGCAGGTCGGCGTGTCCGTGCGGACGCTGCACCGTGTGCTGAGCGCCGGCGCCCTGACCTTCGGCCGCCTGCTCATCGACGCACGTGCCGACGTCGCCCGCCGCATGCTGGAGGCGCCGGGCTTCGACCGGCTCTCGCTGGAGGAGATCGGCCAGCGCGCCGGGTTTTCCGACGCCTCGCACTTTTCCCGCGTCTGCAGCGCCCGTTTCGGCCACACGCCCAGTGCACTGCGCAAGCTGCGCCCGGGCACCTGAGCGGTGCATTGGCCGATGCCGTCGCCTTCCATGCTGCAAGCCATCGTCTACACCAGCGTCAGCGTCCAACCGATGACGGACTTCATGCTGGAGACCCTCCTGCTGGAAGCTCGGCGCCTCAACCTGGAAAGCGGCGTGACCGGTGCGCTGATCTACAGCGCGGGAATCTTCATGCAGTACTTCGAAGGCGAGCCGCTTGCCATGGCCGAGACCTATGCGCGCATCCGGGGCAGCCGCCAGCACACCCGGGTCACGGAGATGCTGAACGAGCCGATCGCCGCCCGGGCCTTCCCGGACTGGCAGATGGCGCTGGCGCAGCCCGCCCGCTCGGAACCGCTGGCCTTGGCCACCGCGGACTGGGTGCTGCGCAACAGCCTCAGCGTTGCGCATGCGCCGGTGGGCCTGGCGATGCTGCGCAGCTTCTGGAGACGCCGGCCACCGCCCGACTGAGCTGTCGCGGCCAGGTCATTCCGGCGCTTCGGCGCCGTCCGTTGGCGAGGTGAGCGCCGGCGACCCGTCGGCGTGGTGCGCGGCATCGTCCTCCATCCGGTAGCCGGCCGGCACGAGCGGCAGTTCCATCGACAAGACGCTGCCCCGCCCCGGCGCGCCGTGCACGCTCACCGAGCCGCCCTGCGCCTGCACCAGCCGCCGCGCCAGCGCCAGGCCCAGGCCGGTACCTTCGACCCGGTGGCTCGCGCTGTCCTCGGCAAACGCCTCGAACACGCCGGGCCATCGTTCGGGCGCGATGGCGGGCCCGCTGTCCTGCACCGCCAGCTGGAAGCGCTCGCCGCTCTGCAGGCGCACGCGGACCTCGACGTGGCCTGCAACGGGCGACGCCTGCAGCGCATGGTCCAACACACCGGCCAGCGCCTGCTTCAGCCGCGGTGCATCGAGCACCACCGGCGGCAGCCCGGGCGGCACGTCCACCAAGACCACCAGGCGCTTGCGTGCGATGCGGGTGTGCAGCACGTCCACCACGCCGGCAATCAGCGCCCGCAGGTCCACCCGCTCGGGTACCAGCACGCAGGCGCCCGCCTCCACGCGCGACAGGTCGAGCACGTCGTTGATCAGATGCAGCAACTGCAGCCCGCGGTCGCGGATGTGACCCAGGTAATGGGTGCGCCGAGGCGAGTCCGCCGGCACCACGCCGGCCGCCAGCAGGTCGGCAAAGCCGATCACCGCGTTCAGCGGCGCGCGCAGCTCATGCGACAGCGTGGCCAGGAAGACGTTGCGCGCCTGGACCTCCTGCCGGATGCGCTGGTTCTCGACCTGCAGGGCCCTGGCCGTCTCGCGCGCCTGCGCCAGCGCGGCAGCGAGGCCGGCCGCCTGATGGACGGTCACTGGCCGTGGCGGCGCGCGCCGCAGCCTTGCTGCGATCTTCCGCCGGCGGCGCTTGCGGGGAGGAGCACTCTCACTGGCAGACATGCCGGCTCGCGGCAATCGAGGTGCCCGAAGTTGGTGCGCAGATCAACGCTGCCGCAGCGCGGCGACGAACGCCTCTCGCTCGAACGGCTTGTGGATGAGCGTGACCTCCGTCGGCAACTGCCCATACTCCGCCAGTTCCTTCGGCGACTTGGCCGACACCGCGACCAGAAGGCGGGGCCGTGTGGCCGCATCGGCCAGCACGTTGCGGATCAGCTCGAAGCCGTCCATGTGCGGCATGTGCACGTCGGTGACGACGATGTCGGGCGCATGGCGGGCGATCATGACCAGGCCCTGGAAGCCGTTGCCGGCCACCTGCAGCTGCGCGCCGGGCAGCGCGACCTGCACCAGCATCGCGATCAGCTCCCGGTCCAGCGGATCGTCGTCCACGATCACCACCCGCAGCGGCCGGGGCGCGGCAGCGCGGGCCGCCAAGCCGACCGCGGCATCTGGCGCCGCCGCCGAAGCGCCCATCGTCTGCTCATGCTGCTCGAACAGCAGCTCGGCGCTGCGGCCGTCGATGCGGCGATGGCCGCCGGGGGTCTTCCAGGCCTTCAGCCGGCCCGAATCGACCCAGCGCTGCACCGTCTGCAACGAGACGCCCAGCCGCCTGGCGACGTCGACCGTCGAGTAGGAGCGCGCTGCTTCGTTCATGGCGGAATCTTAGGGGCCCCTGCTGCAGTGCAGCGTGGCTGCGCCCCGGCAGCGCTTCAGCCGGCAGCGTGCGTGGCTTCGCCGGGCTGCAGCGTGAACACGCCCACCGCCTCCACCAGGCGCGCCGCCTGCTGGCTCAGGCTGTCGGCCGCGGCCGCGCTTTCCTCCACCAGCGCGGCGTTCTGCTGCGTTACCTGGTCGAGCTGGCTGACCGCATCACCGATCTGGCCGATGCCTTGCGTCTGTTCCTGCGTGGCGCTGCCGATGTCGGCGATCAGGTCGCTCACACGGCGTACCTGCGACACGATGTCATCCATCGTGCGGCCGGCCTCGTCCACCTGCTGGCTGCCTGCCTCCACCTTCTCCACGCTCTCGGTGATCAGCGACTTGATCTCCTTGGCCGCGCCGGCCGAACGCTGGGCCAGGGTGCGCACCTCGGAAGCCACCACCGCGAAGCCGCGGCCCTGCTCGCCGGCCCGCGCCGCTTCCACCGCGGCATTCAAGGCCAGGATGTTGGTCTGGAAAGCGATGCCGTCGATCACGCTGATGATGTCCGCGATCTTGCGGCTGGAGGCGGTGATGCCCTCCATCGTGCGCACGACCGCGCTCACCGCCTCGCCACCCTGGCCCGCCGCCACGGTGGCCGCGGTGGCCAGTTGCGTGGCCTGCTGGGCGGTGTCGGCATTGGTCTTCACGGTGGCGGTCAACTGCTCCATCGAGGCCGCGGTCTGCTGCAGGTTGCTGGCCTGTTCCTCGGTGCGCTGGCTGAGGTCGGCATTGCCGGTGGCGATCTGCGAGGAGCCGGTCGCGATGCTGTCGCTGCCGGCGCGCACCTGGCTCACCACGCGGATCAGCGATTGCTGCATGTGGGCCATCGCCGTGACCACGCTGCCGTCGGTGGCACGCGAGGTGTCGATGCGGGTGGTGAGGTCGCCGGAAGCCACCGCATTCGCCACGCGGGCGACGTCCGCCGGCTCGCCGCCCAGTGCACGCGTGATGCCGCGGGTGATGAGCGCGCCCACCACCGCGCCGCACAGTGCGCTGGCCACCGTCAGCAGGCCCATCACCAGGCTGACCGTCTCGTACAGCTGCGTTGCGTCCTGCGCGGTGCGGGCGCCGTTCGCCTCCTTCAGCTTGGTCAGGGCGGTGAGCTGGTCGTCCACCTGCTTGTTGGCCTGCTTGGTGGCCAGGTCCAGCTTGGCCAGCTCGGCGTCGGGCGCCAGCAGCGCCTTGCCGGTGCTGGCCGCCATGAAGGCCTCGGCCGCCGGCACGTAGAGCTTGATCATGCCGTCCAGCCGGTCGAATTCCTGCTGGCCCTGGGCCGTGGTGAACAGCGGGCGCGCCTTCTCCAGCCACGCCTGCATGGTGTCCACCGACGCCTTGAAGGTGGCGCGGGCGCCGGCCCGTTCCGCATCGGTGGTGGCCAGCGAGAACTGGCCGCGCGCCCGCGCGGCATAGATCAGGTTGATGTTGGCTTCCTTCACGTGCGAGATGCCGAGCAGCTCCTGGTCGTACAGCGTGCCGTTGACGCCATTGAGCCGCTGCAGGCCATAGATGCCGAAGGCCGCCACCAGGGCACCCATGAGCACCAGGACCGTGAAGGCCAGCATCAGGCGGGCGCCGAGACGAAGATTCTTGAACACGAGTACTTCTCCATTGGGGCCGCAGGGCACGGCCGCTGGCAGGACTTCGGCATCCAAAACATCCAACTGAAGACAAATAATCGATTTGGGTGTTTTGGAAGCCGGGCGCGATGTCGCGCCAGGCAGGTAGCGATCGGGTGACGCGCCTGAATCAGGCGGAGCGGCGCAGCTTGACGGCCGGGAAATCGACCGGCACGGCGAAGGCGACGTTCACGTAGTTGGTGAACAGGTTGAGCGCGACGTGGGCCAGGATCTCGACGATCTCCTCGTCGCTGAAGCCCTGCGCCCGCACGGCCTGCACGTCGGCATCCGCGACCTGGCCGCGGTCGTTGACGAGCTTGAGCGCGAAGCGCAGCGCGGCCTGCGTCCTCGCATCGGTGGACTCGCCGGCCTGCGCCTGCTGCATCTCCTCCGCGCTGGCGCCGGCCTTGCGCCCGAGGGCGGTGTGGGCGGCCAGGCAGTACTCGCAGGCATTGCGGTCGGCCACGGCCACGGCGATCTGCTCGCCGAGCTTGGCCGGCAGCACGCCGCCGCCCAGGGCACCGAAGGCCGACCACATGCTCTGGAGCGCGGCCGGTGAATTGGCCACCGCACGGAACATGTTGGGCGTGGCGCCGAAGGTGCCGTGGATGGCGTCGAGCAAGGCCTTGCGGTCGGCGGTGGTGGCCTGGCGGTCGACGAGGGGAATGCGGTTCATGACGGTTCCTTGAAGTTCAGGTGGCTGGGCGCGGCGCCGATGTGGTGCTGCGCTGGACCACAGTGTCTTGCCGGCACCTGTATGATTCGATGCATTCCGTCCAGTAAAGCATCCATTCCGTCCAGTCTGCGCACGCCATGGCATCCATATCAACGCAGCCGGTGGACCGGTTGTCCGGGCTGCTGGAACGCTTCCGGGTGCATGCGCACCTGTTCCACGCGGGCCCCCTGTGCGGCGTCACCCACTTCGACGCCCAGGAGGGGCGTGGCTTCCTGCATGTGCTGCGCCGCGGCGAGATGGTGGTGACGCACCGGCCGCGCAGCGGCGCGCCCCGCCGCATCCAGGTCACGGAGCCGACCCTGCTGCTCTACCCGCGCCCGCTGGAGCACCAGTTCCACAACGCGCCCACGGAAGGCTCCGATTTCGTGTGCGCCACCGTGGATTTCGAAGGCGGTGTGCGGCATCCGGTGGTGGCGGCCCTGCCGCCGGTGGTCGTGCTGCCCCTGCATGCCGTGGACGGGTTGGAACAGACGCTGGCCCTGCTGTTCGCCGAGACCGAGCAGGTGCGCTGCGGTCACCGGCTGCTGGCCGATCGCCTGTTCGAGGTGCTGCTGCTGCAGTTGCTGCGATGGCTGCTGGATCATCCGGCCGAAGCCGGCATCACCGAGGGCACGCTCCACGGCCTGGGCCATCCCAAGCTGGCCCGCGCGCTGACGGCCCTGCACGACAAGCCCGGCGCGGACTGGGCGCTGGAGTCCATGGCGCAGGCGGCAGGCATGTCGCGCAGCGCCTTCGCCGCGGCGTTCAGGCAGCAGGTCGGCATCACGCCGGCCGACTACCTGCTCCGGTGGCGGGTGTCGCTGGCGCAGTCGATGCTGCTGGCGGGAAGCTCGATCAAGCGGGCCAGCGACGAGCTGGGCTATGCCAGCCCGGCATCGTTCTCCCGCGCCTTCATGCAGGCGGTGGGTGTGTCGCCCCGGGCATGGCTGCAGGGCCGGCAGGCTTGAGCGGCGGCGGGCCAGCTCGCCCGGGGCGGGGCCGAAATGCCCTAACCTGTCTTTCCCGGCGCCGACGCGCAGCGTGATGGATCAGCAGGAGCCCGACATGTCGAAACTGGACAAGGACGCCGACCTTCAGGAGCCGGCGGCCCAGACCCCGGAGGAAGGCGCCGCGCCGAAGGGCGCCGCACGCCCCAAGGCCGAGACGCGTGCCTGGGCCACCGTCAACAAGCTTGCCGGCGGCAACAAGAAGTTCGATGCGCGGCGCAAGGTGCCTTCCGGCCCGCTCGGCGGCTCAGGCCGCAAGACCAACCTGTCGCGCTCCTCCTGAGCCGGGCCGGCTGCCGGCCTGGCCCGTCAACGGGAGGGCACGAAGCCTGCCTCGGTCAGCCGCATCGCCGCCAGGTCCAGGCCCATGCGGCCGGCGCCTTGCTGCACCGCCCGGGCCAGTGCACGAAGCTGGCTGGCGGACCCCTGGTGGTGGTCGACCGCAGCGTCGATGAACATCACCTGGACCAGCAGCGCCTCGGCGAACTCCTGCTTGGCCGCGTCGCTCGCCCCCGCGATGCCCGGCGTGGCCATCAATGCCCGCGCCGCCTGCTGGCGCACGGCGCTGGCCGTGGCGCGGCTGGGTGTCGGATTGATGCCCTGGGTGGCATTCCAGGCGGAGATCCACCACAGCGCATAGGTGTCGGCCAGGTCATCGATGCGCAGCCCGATGGGCCGGATCATCGGCGCCACCTTCTCGATGACGTCCCCGGACGCGAACAGCCGTTCCAGCCCGCTGGCGTTCTCCGGGTCCACGCGCCGGGTCTTCTCCACGAAGGCCGCCAGGTTCTGCTGCCGCCGTGCCTTGGACGGTGCGAAGCGCAAGGCGGCAGACGCTTGCTCGCCCGCGCCGGAAGGGCCGGCCGCCCCGCCCTCCGCGGCCACCGGCGCGCGTTGTTGCATCTGTTCACGCAGCACCAGGCCCAGGGTGTCGGTGCCGGTGATGGAGGGCGTGATGGTGCTCCAGCCCATGTTCTGGGCCGCGGCCGGCAGCGCGAGGGTGGCGGCCAGGCACAGCGCTGCCCAGGCATGGTGTCGGCGAGAGGACTTCAACAACGTCTCCTGACGGGGTACACGTGCCAAGCCGCCAAGTGTGCCCCGCTTCCAGGGGTTGTCCGCGCCGAAGCGGCCCGCTACAAGGGTCCACCACTGCTCAGGCATCCATGCCGAAGACGATGACAAAACAGGTGGAACAGACGGAACGCCAGCAGGCGCTGGCGCGGTACGCCATCCTCGACACCGACCGCGAGGATGTGTTCGACCAGGTGGTCCGCATCGCCGCACGCGAACTGGATGCGCCGATGGCGCTGGTGAGCTTCGTCGACGACAAGCGCCAGTGGTTCAAGGCCGAGTACGGCTTCGGCACGCGCGAGACCGGGCTGGACAAGAGCATCTGCGTCAAGGCCATCGAGCACGAGGGCGTGTTCGTGGTGCCCAATGCCGAGCACGACCCTCGCGTCTGCGGCAATCCGCTGGTGATCGGCGAGCCGGGCATCCGCTTCTATGCGGGCGCGCCGCTGATGTCGCGCTGCGGCGTGGCGGTGGGCATGATCTGCGTGCTCGACACCCAGGTGCGGCCCGGCATCACGCCGGCCCAGCAGGCGTGCCTCGAACGGCTGGCCCAGGCAGTGGTCACCCTGCTGGAAAGCCGGTGCCCGCCGGCCGCCGCTGCGGCCGAAGTCATCGGCTGAGGCCGCCGCAGCAGCGCCCTGGTGCCGACAACGCACCGATACTGGCTCGATGCACGAGATCGAGCAGATCCTGGTCCTCTTCCTCGCAGCGGTGGTGCTGGCCGCGGCCGCGCGGCGCGCCGGGGCGCCGTACCCGGTGTTCCTGGCCATCGGCGGCGCGCTGCTGGCCTTCGTGCCCGGTGCGCCCAGCCTGCACCTGCCGCCCGAGCTGGTGCTGGCGCTGTTCGTCGCGCCCATCCTGGTGGACGCCGGCTACGACGCCTCGCTGCGCGACCTGCGCGACAACTGGGCGCCGCTGGTGGGCCTGGTGCTGGTGGCGGTGGTGCTGACCACGGCGGCGGTGGCGGTCGTGGCGCACACGCTGATGCCCACGCTGCCCTGGGCGGCCGCCGTCGCGCTGGGGGCCATCGTGGCGCCACCCGACGCGGTGGCGGCCACCGCGGTGCTCAGACCGCTGCGGCCGCCGCACCGCATCCTGGCCATCCTGGAAGGCGAGAGCCTGCTCAACGATGCCAGTGCGCTGCTGATCTACCGGCTGGCCGTCGGCGCGGTGGCCGCCGGCGGCTTCTCGATCCAGGCGGTGGCGCCCACCTTCCTGCTGGCGGTGGTGGGCAGCCTGATCGCCGGGCCGGCACTGGGCTGGCTGGCCCAGCAGGTGCTGGTGCGGGTGCGGCACATCCCCACGGCCATCATCCTGCAGTTCGTCTGGACCGTGGGCGTGTGGCAGCTGGCCGAGCATGCGGGGCTGTCGGGCGTGCTCACCACCGTGTGCTTCGCGATGACGATGGCGCAGCTCGCGCCGGCCACCATTCCCGCGCGCATCCGCATCCCGACCAATGCGGTCTGGGCCACGGTGGTGTTCGCGCTCAACATCTTCGCCTTCATCTTCATCGGCCTGCAGATGCGGCCGATCTGGATGGACATGGCCCGTGCCCCGCTGCAGCAGTACCTCACGGTGGCCGCCGCGGTGCTGGCGACGGTGATCGGCGTGCGCATCGCCTGGCACATGACCTTCAATGCGGCGGTGCGCTGGCACAACCGGCGCCGGGGCTTCAGCCCGCCGCGGCCGATGCTGCGCCCGACGGTGGGCAGCGGGCTCGTCATCTCCTGGGCCGGCATGCGCGGCGTGGTCACGCTGGCGGCGGCGCTGGCGCTGCCAGCCGACTTTCCGTCGCGCGACCTCATCGTGCTGACCGCGTTCCTGGTTGTCTTCGGCACCCTGATGATCCAGGGCTTCACGCTCAAGCCGCTGCTGCGCGCACTGAAGCTGCGCGACACCGACCCGGTGGCCGTCGAGGAAGCCCGCGGCCGCGAGCGCATGCTGCAGGCGGCCTTCGCCACGCTGCCCGCGGCCCCGTCACCGGCCATCGAGCTGGTGCGCAAGAACCTGAAGATGCAGCTCGGCCGGCCGCTGCATGACGGCAGCAGCCCGTTCACCGCCTTCGGCGTCGACTATGACCGCCACTACTTCGCCGCCGTGGCCGCCGCCCGCCAGACGCTGCTGGCCATGCGCAAGTCTGGCGACATCGGCGACGACGCCTTCCACACGCTGGAGAACGACCTGGACTGGATGGAGGTATCGGATCCGCTGCGGGCGGCCAATGCCGACGCCACCGGCTAGCAATCGCTCCCTGGCAAGCCCTCTTGCCTGCGGCCGCCGGGCCGCCTTCAATCGCCGGGGTGACAACACCGGTCGTGACCATGCGCTCCTTTGCTGGCGAGCTGGCGGATCTGCACCGCCTGGCCGCCACCACCGCCGCCCAGGACTTTCCGGCAGAGCTGATCGGGCACCTGCGCCGCTGGATCGGCTTCGACGGCGCGGTGCTGGGCACCGGCATGCCGGCGGACGACACGCTGCGCATTGCCACCGCCACGGTGCACGGGCGCGACGAGGCCATCTTGCAGGAGTACGCGGCCGTCTCCCACGAAGACCCGGTGACGGCCGCCTTCCTCGGCCGCCCGGGTCGTCCCATCGCCGTGGATGCGGGCACGACCTACGCCGGCCCGCAGCACGGCGTGATGGCACGCTTCGCGCGGCGCCATGACCTGCGCCACCTGCTGCTGTGCGGCGATGCGCCGCAAGGCGACGCGCCGATGCGGTGGATCGTGCTGTACCGCGGCACGCGCGAGGGTTTCGACCGGCAGGCCATGGCCCGCATCGGCGCCGCCTGGGCGCATGTGAGCTGCGCGCTCGACCTCCAGCGGGCGCACTGGAACCAGCGCCCCGCGCTGCCGGAACCGGTGCGCGCACTGGCGCTGGTGGATGCGGGCGGCAGCTACCACGCCGCCGATCCGCTGTTCCATGAGCTGATGGCCCGCGAATGGCCGCAGGCCGGCCACCTGCACCTGCCTGCGGTGGCCAAGGCGGCCATGGCGGGCGGCATGCCGTTTCATGGCCAGGCGATCACGCTGTCGTCTCGCCGGCTCGGCGTGCAATGGCTGTGCGAGGCGCAGGCGCGCCGCAGCGGCGCAGCGCTGTCGCCGCGGGAGCAGGCCGTGGCGGGCCTGTTCGCCAGCGGGCGCACGCACAAGGAAGTGGCCAAGGCGCTGCACACCTCGCCGCATACCGTGCGTGCGCAGCTCGCCCAGGTCTATCGCAAGCTGGGCATCCAGGACAAGACGGCACTGGTGCGCTGCCTGGCCGCACAGGGCGAGGACGCCAGCTTGTCTAGTCAGGTACCGCGATCGTCCCCGGCCCCACGCTGATGGTGTCGGCGGCGGCCGGCGTGGCCGCGATGGCCGGCAGCTGGGCGTCCGACAGGGTGGCGG
>OFDN01000505.1_pt1 | contig 31546 bp, 24 predicted proteins | sample 1520971 | NCBI WGS metagenome assembly OFDN01 (sample SAMEA94257418, study PRJEB24077) | hot springs metagenome | biome: Aquatic biome; feature: Geographical feature; material: Water | place: India | collected 2012-06-12 | depth 5 m | reverse complement strand
TCAAGGAAGAATTCAAGTTGAACCAGGCCGGCCCGGCGGACGGTTGGCTGACCCAGGACGCCTTGTGGCTGGTGAGCAAGACCGTCTCCGACAAGCTGCGCGCCCATCTGCTGGCCCAGGGCATCGATGGCATCCCGTCGAGCAACACCGCCGTCTTCAACGTGCTGCAGGACCATGGCATTGCGCAGCCGACGCCGGAGGGCAAGGCCATCTGGAAGGCCACCGTCACCAGCGATGCCGGATGGTCCCATACCTTCACGCTCCTGCGCCTCGCTCCCTCGCTGTTCTGGGAAAGCAATGAGCGACCCGCATCGTTTGCCGGCGCCGTGACGGTGGTGCAGGACGAGGGGAACGCACCGACACCAGTGCCTGCGCCCGTCGTACCAGATTCGGTCGCATCCGAACCTCTGTCGGCCCAACCAGCCAACGATGGTGTTGATGCGCTCCTGGATCTGCTCCGCAATCTCGACACGCCGCCGGCCGCCCCCACATCGGCCTTCGAATTGCCTCGTTCAGTTCAGGAAGACCGGACCCTCGAATACGTTGAGTCGGGGGCACAGGCCGACTCGATGGTGCCGGAGCCTACGACGACGACCCCGGGGTTCGAGGAAACGCTGTCGGGCGAGCACTTCATCGCCTGGCTGCGCCGGCGCATCGAAGAGCGCAAGCTCATCATCAACGACGCCAAGGCGCTGGTGCACTCGGTCGCCGATACCGTCTATCTGGTCAGCCCCGGCGTGTTCCAGCGCTACGCCCAGGAACACCCCAGGACCGCGCTCCTTGCCAGGCAGGACCAGCTGGCCGACTGGCAATGGGTGCAGAAACGTTTCGAGAAACTACAACTCCACCGCAAGCAGGAGAACGGTCTGAATATCTGGACGTGCGAGGTGACTGGGCCACGGAAGTCGCGAAGACTTCACGGATACCTGCTGGAAGACCCGCGAATCCTGTTCACCGATATACCGCCGAACAACCCTTACCTGTCTGTGCGCGTGACCCCGTTGTAATTCGACTCATCTTGCATGCCCTCAGCGCTTCGGTCCGAACACGGATTTCGGTGCGCAACCAAAAAACCGTGAGAAGGCTGCGCTGAAGTTGCTGGGATGCTCATAGCCGACCGAATACGCCGCCTCGGCCACCTGGCATCCGGTTTCCAGCAATTGCCAAGCCCGCTTCATCCTCACTTCCAAAAGCAGACGATGGGGGCTCTTGTTGAAGCGGTGACGGAAGCCCTCTCGCAGTTTGCTTTCATTGAGGCCCACGGTGGCGGCAAGTTCGGAAACCGTCAGATTTTGATCCATTCGCGTTTCCAGAATCGCCCTGGCTTCATCGAGTTTTTCGATATCCCGTTGGCAATGACGCGGTATGCGCTTCGGCAGTTGCAGGTCCAGGTGGCGCAGTTGCTCGGCCAGTAGGCTGAGGACATGAATGTGGGTCTGCAACTTGTCCAGTGATTCATCCCCCGTTTCCCTTATCAGGGCATTGACGTGAGTCAGGCTGGCTCCAGTGGTCGGACGATGGGCTAGCTGTTGTACACCTCTCTCCCCACCCAGCAGTAGTTGGCAGGCCTTTTCGCCCAGGTAGTAGTCCAGCATCTCCGCCCCGATCAGCAGCCGCAACTGCCTCACCCCGCAATCGCACCGGTAATGGCGTTCGCCTTGAATGCAACGAAAGGTCGATACGGTCGTGTGGCCTCTTCGGAAGTGCAGTTCCGTGCCGCACCGCCCCCGGAACAGCGACTCACCGACCAACCCCAGCGTGATGGCGAGAACCGGCTGTTCCAGCTGCTTGCGGCTTTCCTCCACAAGGTCCTGCCGCGGCCAGTAGCGCGTCTGGACAAGGCGGATATCCGGACCGATGGAGAGACTGTCAGTCAGGCACTCACCTAGTTCATCCGGCAACTGTTGCCGCTCCCAACCTTCTTGTCGTGTTTCCCGACGTCTCGAGATTTCGAGTGGAACCCGGTATGGCATATGACCTCCTCCTGCGCCGTGCCTCCAGTCCGACTGCACGGATTGCATACGAAATACATTGGTTTTGATACAAACGACAATGAGAATCATTCTTATCGTGAAATATCATTATCCATCGGGCATCTATCGTCAACCCTATGGATGACATGGTTGTCAAGTGGCGAGAGCTTCTTGTCTGACAAGAAGCGAATTGAGCAACAACTATCTATTTGGAATTAGGGAAATGGTATCAAGCAGTACAAACCTTCGTACCAAACAACTTTGGCTGCCGGTGCTGCTGGCTAGCTTCGGTGTATCGGCGCATGCGGAGACCGAACTTCCGGCGGTAACGGTAACGGTCAACAAGCAGGCCCAACCACTCGAAGCGGTGGCGGCCAGCGTCTCGGCGTTTGCCGGTGAAGATCTGGAAGCCGCCGGAATCGACAGCCTCGAAGGCGTCGCCCAGATGACGCCGGGCTTTACCTTCCAGTCGTCGGGGCAATCGGGCCTGCAACCGCCGGTGATGCGCGGCCTGACGGCCAACATCATGGGGTTTTCGTCTTCGGTCGCGCTCGTGGTCGACGGTGTGCCGACCCTGAGAGGACAGGGCTTCGACGACAATCTGCTGGGCATCGAGCGGGTGGAGGTGATGCGTGGACCGCAGTCCACACTATACGGGCGCAATGCCGAGGCCGGCGTGGTCAGCATCGTCACGCGCAAGCCGGGGAACGATCCCTATGCCGTCGTTTCCGCCGAGGTCGGCAGTCGCGACAAGCGTGCCCTGCGCTTCGATGCGAGCCACGCGCTGGTGAAGGACACGCTTTACCTGGGTGTTGCCGGCGAGTTCTTCGAGCAGGACGGCTTTATCGACAACACCTTCAAGGGACACAAGGAGGACGACCGCGAACGCCACAATGGCCGCTTGGCGCTGCGCTGGACGCCCGATGACCGAACCGATGCCACGCTGCGCTATACCCAGCGGGATTATCGCGATGCAGGCTCCCAGTGGGGAGCGGTGACGGCGCCACGCAACACGGTGCGCTCCGGCACCGACAGTTGGAACGACTCGACGGCGCGCACCGTGTCGCTCGACGTATCGCACGAGTTGGCGCCCGGCCTGCGCCTACGCTCAGTCACGGCAAACAACGAATTCACCGACCGCATCATGCAGGACACCGACTTCATGCCGGCGGACAGGCTGCATGTGAGTCGCGATCACCACTTCCGGACATTGTCGCAGGAACTCCGCCTGGAGGGCCGGCTTGGTCAGGCGCAGTGGCTGGCGGGATTCTACGCAGACCGCGACGACCATGATCTGAGCTTCGGGCAGAAAATTCCACTGGGATCGACTACGACCTCCGCGACGCAGAAAGGCAACTCGACGGCACTTTTCACCCACTGGATCATCCCGGTGGCGGACCGATGGACGGTTACGGCCGGCGGTCGCATCGAGCGGGACGAGGTGCGCTTCGCCCTGGCAGGAGGCAGCGAACAGTCGCGCGAGTGGAGCCGCTTCTCGCCCAAGCTGGCCCTGCAATACCAATGGCGGCAGGATGCGCAAGTCTATGCCAGCGTCGCCGACGGCTTCCGCGCAGGCGGTTTCAATGCGTTTGCCCCCGAGGCCTATCGGCGTTACCAACCGGAACAGGTGCGCTCCTTCGAGCTCGGCGCCAAGGGACGGCTCCTGGACCGGCGGCTTCGCTACGGCACTTCGGTTTACCTGATGGACGTGCGGGACATGCAGGTCCAGCAGATCGGCTTGCCCGGTCAAATGTTCATCACCAATGCGGCGTCGGCACGTCCTGTCGGCATCGAGGCTGAATTCCAGTACTTGCTTGGCTCGGGCTGGCAGATTCAGGCCGCCCTCGGACTGAATCGCACCCGCTTCCGCGAGTTCAAGGACGGCGCCAACGACTACAAGGGCAACCACAACCCGCTCGCATCGGATGCCACCGGGCACCTCGGCGTGCGTTACGACGCACCGCAAGGCTGGTATGCCCAAGCTCACCTCAATGGCGCCAGCAAGGTTTATCTCGATGCCGCAAACAAATATGGCCGTGCCGGATACGGCGTCGTCAACCTGATGGCGGGTTACATCTTCGGACACACCGAGTTGTCCACCTATGTCCATAACGCCGGGAACAAGAAGTACGACACCATCGGCTTCCTCAATGGCACGACCACGATCTACAGCCCGCCACGTGAAGTGGGTATGCGACTGACTTGGCGCTTGTGAGAACCATCATGCAATTTCACCATACCCACCCCTTGCAACCCTGCTGGGATCTCGCGCTGGCCTCTGTGCAGGCTGATGCGTTGGCTACCGCGCTGGATATCGGCCTGTTCGATGCGCTGACCGAACAATCCGGCGCCGAGGAAATCGCAGCGCGGCTCGATCTTGATCCGAACAAACTGGAACATGTTCTGGAACTGTTGTGGAGCATGGATCTGCTCGAGCGGATTCAGGCCCATGTCGGTGCGGCGTCGACACCCCGCTACCGCGCCAGCAGCGGGGCAACGCGGTATTTCGTCAAGCACTCCCCCGACTACTGCGGTGACGCGTGGACCTTTCGCCTTCGGTCGCTACGCGAGTTTGGCACGCAGTTGCCGGACCATCTGCGACTGTGCGCCAACAAGAAGGAGCCGCCAGCGCAGGTGCCGACCGATCAATGCTGGGCCACGCTCGCCCGGACGAAAATCGTACAGGAACAAGCGGCGGTCACGGTCGAGGCCGCGCTGGCGATAGTCGATCGCTTGCCGGACTTAAAGGACACCCGACGTTTCCTGGATCTCGGCTGTGGTCCCGGCATGGTCGCCATTGCGTTGGCGCGCGCCCTTCCCGGGTGCCATGGCACCGTGTTCGACCTGCCCCCGACCGCAGCGGTGGCAAGGCAGAACATCGAGGCGGCGCAACTGGGTACGCGTCTGTCAGTGCTAGGAGGCGACCTGACCCGTGATGACATCGGCCACGGTTACGACCTCATCTGGTGCGCTTCGGTTCTGCACTTCGTGCCGGACCTCACGCAGACGCTACGCAAGATTCGCGCGGCGCTCGCCCCGGGCGGGCTGCTCGTCAGTATCCATGCCGAGATTCCGCTCCCGGCGCCGCAGGCCGCCACGGTGCTGGCGTACTACCTGCCATTGCTGATGCGCGGCCATCATGTCGGACACCAGGGCGAACTCTCAAGGGCGCTGCTCGCCGCAGGGTTCGACAGCGTCGGCACCTTCGAGAGCGACCTGTTTCCATTGGCACCAGTGCAGGTGCAGGTGTGCCGATGAACACTGTGGATCGGAGTCCGGCGCTGACCGCGATGGATGACAGCGTCCGACACGGGGCGCGGCAGGCCATGTTTGGCTTTCTGCACCTGGCCCTGATTGCACCCAGCATCTATCTGGTGCTGGGCCTGCCACTCGTGCTGCGCCAGCATGGCTGGTCGGGTACCGAAATCGGCTTGTTCCAGTTGGCGGGGCTGCCGGCGGTGTTCAAGTTCGTGCTGGCAGTACCCGTGGAGCGTATGCGCTGGACGGCCGGTCACTACAAGATCTGGGCGATAGGGATATGCGTGGCCTACGCGGCACTGCTGCTCGCCATTGGGCAGCAAGACCTGGCGGCCGGCGGTGGACGCCTATTCCTCATGGCGCTGGGTGCTGGGTTGATGGCTGCCTGGGCCGACATCCCCGTGAACGCACTTGCCATTAAGGTCCTGCCGCCTTCGGAACGGATGCGCGCTGGTAGCGTCCGCTCAGCGGCGATCTTCCTGGGAGCCATCATCGGCGGCGGCCTGATGCTCCTGGTACACGAGCGCTGGGGTTGGCAAGCGCCTTTTGTTGCGATGACGGTACCTATCCTGATCGGGATCGGCCTGCTTGCCGTGTTCAAGGAACCGGCGACCGAGCATCCAGCGGCAAGCACACAAGGCGTTGCCGGTCGAACGGCCATGCTGACAGGATACTTCAAGCAACCGGGAGCCAATGCCTGGACCCTGCTGTTGTTGTCCTACTTTCCGCTGGTGGGTGCAGCATGGATTTATCTCAAACCCTTGTTGCTGGACCACGGATTCGCGGCCAACCAGGTGGCATGGGTGGCCGGGGTGCTCGGCAGTGCGGTCGGTGCGCTTGCCAGTATCGGGACGGCAAGGTTGACCAAGGCCATCGGTGTGTCCCACGCCCTTGCTCTGTTCGCGGGTCTGAACATTGTGGTCCTGGGAGGGCTGGCACTGCTGGCGTGGGGCGAGGCGGGGCAGATCGCCTTCATCGTCGGAGCGATTGCGCTGGCCTGCACCATGGGGGCGACATCGGCGCTCGCGTTCGGGCTGATGATGGGTTTCACCCGGCCTCAGTACCAGGCGGCTGACTATGGGATACAAGCCAGCCTGTTCACCCTCAGCCGCCTGCTCGTGCTTCCGCTGGCTGGCGTAATGCTCGATCGCTTCGGGTACGCAGGCATGTTGTCTGGCCTGACTCTAGCCATGCTGGGCGTGTTTGCCCTGGCAATGCGACAGCGGCATCACATTGACCGGGCGGTACGCGGTTGCCAAGCGATTGATGCCAACACATTCATCGAGTGCAAGAGCAATGGTTGATGTGCGGAGGCAGACTCGCGCTGGTGTCACGCGGATGCCAGACGGGGTGACAAGCCGGTGCGCTTCGGCGCTCGGCTGGCCCTGCCGAGGGGACTGGCGACGGCGACCTGACCAGCGATGCGCGATTTCGACTGGGAGACGAAGGTGGATGCGGTAGTGGTTCCAGATTGATCCTAAAAACCTCTGTTGATCCAGCGCAAACAGGTGCGAATTAGGCAAGCGCTGGTTTTTTGCTGACGGCCGGGGTCGGGCGTCCCCGCACACTCAGCACCGCCCAGGATGCGCGGCAAAAAGATAAATGTTGACGGCATTATTGAGATCGATTATCGTTACCGCTCGTTAGTTGCAGTGCGAGAGCATCCAAGCTTTGCTTGGTGACCAGTTCGGGTTATGAATATGGCAGATTCGCCTCTGCTCTTTTATCCCAGCAGTTCTGGTTGATCGTGGTGTGTTGCTCGTTTCGCACGAAGCTTGCGCCTATCGTCTCTGTGCGATAGACGAAGACAAATTGTTTTTTGCGGTGTAACGGCGGCGCAGTCGCCCGATCACCTGAGCTATTCCCCTCAGCCCGCCACGCCTCCCCAGGCCAAGCCAGCCAATTATCAACGGTTTTACTTGGCGGGAGGTGTCATGCTATCCGATTCATTTGCGGCATATCGAGCGGCAAGCCAGCGAGTGTCCACTTGTTTGCTTCATGCGTACCGGCCGGCTGCACTGCCAGCGCAATCCTTTGTCATTGGCTCAATCGCCGAGAGGAAGACGCCATGATCCTCGACAGCATTCTCGATGGGGTGGGCGGTACGCCCATCATTCGCCTGTCTCGCCTGTTCCGTGATTCGCGGTGCGAGGTTCTGGCCAAGATGGAAATGTGCAATCCCGGCGGCAGTGTCAAGGATCGGCCGGCACGCTACATTCTCGAACGGGGGGTTGCGGATGGCACCATTCCACCGAACGCCCACATCGTCGAAAGCTCCTCCGGAAATTTAGCCATCGCGCTGGCGATGGTTTGCAGAATCCGCGGACTTCGCTTTACCGCAGTGGTTGATCCCAAGATCGCGGCGACCAACCTCAAGATTATTCGCTGCTACGGCGGCAATATCGAACTCGTCACCGAGAAGGATCGTCAGGGCGGCTATCTGGAAACCCGCATCGAACGCGTCAAGCGCCTGCTACGCGAGCGGCCGGACGCGGTTTGGATCAACCAGTATGCCAATGAGCGCAATTGGCAAAGCCACTACCACGGGGAGGGCGAGGAGATCCTGCGGCATCTGGATCGCCCGGTGGACTACCTAGTGCTGGGAGTCAGCACCTCCGGAACCTTGCACGGTATCGCCCGGCGGCTGCGCGAGGTGTGGCCAAACATGAAGGTCGTGGCGGTCGATGCGGCCGGATCGGTGCTGTTCGGCACGCCGCCTTACCCCCGCGACCTGCCGGGAATCGGCGCCAGTCGTGTGCCGGAATTGTTAAGGCGCGAGGAGATCGGTCAGGTCATCCACATCGACGACTATGAATCGGCCATCGCTTGTCGGGAACTGGTGAAACACGAAGGCATTTTCGCCGGCGGCTCGTCGGGTTCGGTAATCGCCGCGATTCAGCGCCTTTCCGCGTGCCTGCACCATGCCGCACGCATCCTGACCATCCTGCCGGACCGGGGCGAGCGCTATTTAGACACGGTCTACGACGACGAATGGCTGTCGCGCATGAAAAACCGCCACCTGACACGCAAATCAGAAGTTTCTATCGACGCCTCTCTTGGACAAATAGCATGACCACGCCATCGATTTCTCCGAAAATGCTCTACCTCAGTCGCGGCAACCTGATCGAATTGGGGGGCGGGCATTCGCAACCCTACGTCGACGCAATTGCCGCTGGACTGGCCGCGCACGCCCGCGGCGACTACGTGCAGCCGCTCAAGCCGTATTTGCGCTGGACGGGTGCCGACCACATCGCCGACCGGATCATCGCCATGCCGTGCTACTTGGGTGGCGAGCAGCCGGTAGCGGGTCTCAAGTGGATCGGCAGTCGCCAGCACAATCCGGCCCGCTTTGGCCTTGAGCGCGCCAGTGCGGTGGTGGTGCTGAATGATGCGCAGACGAACTACCCAATCGCGATCATGGAAGGGGGATTGATCAGCGGTATGCGCACCGCCGCCATCACCGCCATCGCCACCCGTCATCTGGCGCGCGGTGGTTTTACCGAGGTGGCCTGCATCGGTTGCGGCCCGATTGCGCGCATGCAGATGCAAACCTTGCTGGAGCAGTTTTCGTCGATCGAACGTCTCCATCTGTTCGATCTCTCGCCGACGGCCGCCGATACCCTGGCCAGTACGCTGGCGGATAGCTTCCCGAATGTCAGTTTCCTCCGCGCGGCCTCGGCGGAATCGGCGGTACGCGCGGGCGATGTCGTCGTCACTTGCACCGTGACCGATTCGCCTTACCTGACCTACGATTGGCTCAAAACCGGCGCCTTCGTCAGCAACGTCTCCATCATGGACGTGCACAAAAACGTGTATGAAAAGGCCGACAAAGTCGTCGTGGACGACTGGGACCAGTCCAACCGCGAGAAGAAAACCATCAATCAACTGGTGCTGGAAGGTCGCTTCAGCCGCGAACAGTTGCATGCGGAACTTGGTGAGATCGTCATTGGCGAAAAGCCGGGTCGGGAAAGCGACGATGAAATAATTCTCCTCAACCCGATGGGCATGGCGATCGACGACCTGGTCTGCGCACAGCACTTCTATCGTCTGGCGCATGCGCGCGGCATCGGCACGCAGTTGCCGCTTTACGGCTGAGCCGCATGCCGGGCATGCCTCTTCTCCCGTATGAGCAACGGCTGATCCAGGATCTGTTCGATGCCCTTTGGCTGGAAGATCTTTACGGTTTCCGCAGTCACTGTCGCTTTGACTCGCAGACCGATGATGAAGCCGTCCTGGAAGTCGCGCTCGACCATGCTCGGCTGCTGCGCTGGCATGGCCGCCGGGTCAGTGGCCTGCGCCCATTCCGGGTATCGGACCGGCGCATCGTTGCGCAAGGGGCGAACCTGGGGGGCATCGAACTCGCCGAGATATTAGAAACAGCCGATTGGTGGAATGAGCGGACGGGCCGCCTCGCCCGCTTCTTCCGGCTCGCTCACGGCCAAGCCGCGTTCGCGGCAGCGCATGAACGCAACATCATGGCACGGCTGGCGGCGGCCCCGGACGACTTGCTCTCCTGGGAGGCCTTGAGTTGCCTGAAGGATCGCCCGTTTCACCCACTGGCCCGTGCCAAGGACTGGGGCGACAGCGATGGCTCCGCCTACGCGCCCGAAACGATGGCATCGTTCGCGCTGCACTGGGTTGCTTTACCGCGCGACCAAATGTGCGGGAGTGCCAGCGCCGGCCAACCACTTGCCGATATGCTGCTCGATTCGACGTCGCGCGACATGCTGGACAAGGCTGCTCGCGCCTGCGGTGCCGATGATGCCTGGTTGTGGTTACCGGTTCATCCGTGGCAATGGGCGCGGCTCAAGCGAATGGCTGCGCCGGAACTGGCGGCATGCATCGACCTGGGCACCGCGGCAGGCGCGGCGGTGCCCACCGCCTCGCTACGCTCGCTTGGCGTCATCGGGCGTCCCGGCACGCATCTCAAACTGGCGCTCTCGGTCAACACGCTGGGCGCCGTGCGAACCTTGCCGCCGCGCTATCTGCATAACGCCATGCTGGCCAGCGCTTGCCTGGAAAGGCTGCGCGAGCGGGACGACTGGCTGGCAACGCACCTGCTGTTGTGCGACGAGAATCACTGGTGGGCATTGCGCCAGCGCGATGCGCTCGAAGCCGAGCCAGGCGAGTTGGCGTGCCTGATTCGTCGTTACCCGCCGTTGCCCGGAGCAACGCTGGTGCCGATGGCGGCACTGCCGGCCGTAAGCGCCGACGGCGCGCTGCCGGCATTCGACCATCTGCTCGGGCACGCTGGGCAGGAAGGCGATGCCTGGAAATTGTTCGCCGACATGGCCAGCGCTTTGCTGGAGTTGGGCTTGCGCTGCTTTGCTCAAGGCGTCATGCCGGAGTTGCACGGACAGAACGTGCTGCTCGCCTGCCAGGAAGGACGGATTACCGCGCTCGTCCTGCGCGACCACGACACCTTGCGTATCTGCAGGCCGTTGCTGCATGCACAGGGCGTCGAGGTACCGGACTATGTGATTGACCGGAGCACGCCCAACACGCTGGAACTGAGCACACCCCGCGAATTGCTGGCCTATATGCAAACCCTGGCCATCGAAGTGAACCTGTATGCCGTTCTCGCCGCACTGGCCGAGCGTTACGGCCGGGAAGAGACACATGGCTGGCGCATTGTCCGTACGGTGCTGGAAGCTTGCTTGGCGCGCGTTTCGCTGCCGGACGAAATCGCCGCTCAGACAAAGAGCCTGTTGCTGGACGAACCCGGCTGGCCGTTCAAACAGGTGCTCGCGCCGCTGCTCGGCCGTTCGGGTTTTGGCACCGGCATGCCCAGCGCCATGGGGCGAGTGGACAATCCGCTATTCTCCCGCAGGTCGTAACCGATGCGCGCTGCCCTGCCGCCTTCCCGTAACCTTGCGCTGCTGCTGGCCTGCCAGGCAGTGACGACGCTCGGAGTGATGGTGCTGGTACCCATCATGCCGCTATACGTGGTGACGCTGGCACAGGTCGACTCCATCGGCGCGGCGCGCTGGAGCAGTCTGGCGCTGGCGGCGCCGGCACTGGGTACATTGTGTCTCGCCCCGTCCGTCGGCAAATGGTGCGACCGCTTCGGTTATCGTCGCATGCTGCTTCTATCACTGGCTGTGTTCGTCACCAGCATGCTGCTGATGGCGCTGAGTCCAAGCGTTTACGGCTTCATGCTGGGTCGTCTGCTGCAAGGAATGAGCACGATTGGCGTGGTACTCACCGCCTTCATCGGGCACACCAGCGACGAGGCATCCCGCGGGCGCTCGCTGGGCTTGCAGGAAAGCGCGATAGCCTGCGGCGCTTTGGCCGGCCCGGTGTTGGGTGGAGTGCTTCTGGACTACTGGTCGCTCAAGCCGCTGCTGATCGCCGCTGCCGTCCTCACAGGTGTCGCTGGTGCGGTCCTGTGGGGCCAGATCAGCGAACCCAGAAAAGCCGATCCGGACCCGGATACCCCCCTGTTCGCCGGCTTGCGTAGCGTGCTTGCGGATGCGGATTTGCGCAACTGGATGCTCGCTGCCTGCTTGACTCAGGCCGCCGCGTTTGCGCTAGTCAATGTGTTCGCACTCTTTCTGGCGGCACGCTTCCCCGCTGCCGATGCTATCGCCAGCAAGACCGGGCTGCTGCATGCGCTGGGCTGGTTTGCCGCCATGGTGGCAAGCCCGCTGTGGGGGCATCTGAACGACCACGGCAACCCGCGGCGCCATTTCACGCTTGCCGCCGGCGGCTGCGCACTGTCCATCGGATTGCTGATCGTCGTCGACCAGATCTGGCTGGTCGCCCTCCTGCGCGTGGTACAGGGGGCGTGCTACGCGGCCTTGGTGCAGTCGATGCTGCTGGCCTGTAGTCGGCAACTGCCGGCCTCGGCCTACGGACATATAACGGGTTTGAGCAGGAGTTTCATGGTCGTCGGTCAACTGCTAGGCCCGCTCCTGGTCATGTTGCTAATGCCGATGCTCTATCCCGTCGACCTGCTTTGGCCGGTCGCAGCGCTGTTTCTGATCACCGGGCTACTGGTCTGCGGCCGCCGGTGCACCGTCCTGACCAACCGTTTGCAAAGTTGAAGGAAGTAATCGAATGCCCCCGTGTTTGCCGCAACTCGCCCCTGTAGAACGCCGCTTGGTGGAACAGTACTTCAACACCTATTGCCGGGAAACCGCTTGTTTCGACCCGCGCCTTGCGCCTGCCGAGGCCGGCCCGGCTGAATTGCACTCGCAGCTTGAAGACTGGCGTGCCGCCGGACTGATGCCGTATCTACTGTCGTTTGGCCGGACGGGATATCGGCTGGCCGGTGCGCTGGCTTACTTCTCGCCGATCGGCTACCACCGTCTGGCGCCGCTCGCGTGGATCGGGCGGAACGGTGACTGGCGGCCCTTGGTCGACGCGACAGCACTCGTCGATCTGATCGCTGCAAGCCTCGCAGAGGACAGCAATCATCCTGGCGACATCGCGAAGTGCTGCCGCGACCGCCTGCAGGCGTTGATGCGCAACAGCCTGGATCAGGTGCGCTACTTTCACCGGCAGGGAACTGGCCCGTCGCGCATGCCTTTCCTGGCGGCCGAACAAGGCCTGCGCTTCGGCCACATCTTCCACGTCACATCCAAGGCCTCGGAAGGGTTCAGCGAGCAAGATCTGCAGCGCTACGCCCCTGAGCTCGGCGCCTCGTTCCGTCTGCACTACTTTGCAGTAGCCGCCAGCCTGCTCGACATGCGCACGGTGCATGGAGAAAGCCTGCCGATCGACCCGGAGGCGGCACGCTCCGCTGCCGACTTGCTGGCCGATGGCGATTATCGGCTGTTGCCTTGCCATCCCTGGCAGGCCGATTACCTGCTGGGCCTGCCCGAAATACAGGCGTTGGCGAAGAGCAATTTGCTGATCGCGCTCGGCCCGCTGGGTGAGGTGGCCTGGCCCACCTCTTCGGTACGCACCGTATGGTTGCCGGGCCAAAAACTCTTCCTCAAACTGTCGCTGAATATCCGTATTACCAACTTCGTGCGCAACAACCCGCCCGAGCAGGTTGAACGGGCGCTTGACGCCAGCCTGGCGCTGTCCCTGCTGCCGCGCCAAGTGTGCGAGCAGGCGTCGTTCTGCATCCTGCCGGAACTGGGCAGCCAGACGCTGAAAGTGCCGGACGAAGCGCTGCGCGCCGCCTGTGCGGTGGTGTATCGAGAAGCAATGCCGAGTGGCGAGGCCGGGCACATCCAGGTGGTCGCGTCGGTGCTGGAAGAACCGGCCGACGGGGAAATTCCATTGCTGACCCTGCTGCGGCAGGCGGCCGGCAAATGCGCGCCCGACGAGGCGCTGGTCCGGGCGTGGTGGGCGCGCTACCTCGACGTCACGCTGCTGCCGTTGCTTCGGTTGTTTTCCGATTACGGCATCAGCCTCGAAGCGCACTTGCAAAATTCCATGGTGGCTTTCCGCGACGGCTGGCCGGTGCGCGGCTACGCGCGGGACATGGAAGGCACCAGCATCAGCCGCCAACGCTTCCTCTTTCTCGATCGCCTGAAGCCCGACAGCCCTGCGCTATACGAGGACGAGCAGGCATGGCATCGCTTCCAGTACTACGTGCTGGTCAATCACGTCGGCCACGCGATTGCCTGTCTGGCCCGTACCGGCCTCGGCACCGAAGCTGTGTTGTGGCAGGACACGGCAGTCCAGTTAAAAGCGAGCGGCAATCCGCTCGCGCCGCAGTTGCTCAAGCTGCCAACCCTGCCGGCCAAAGCCAATCTGCTCAGCAGTTTCCATCAACAGGGCGAACGGCCGGCCTGGGTCGAAATTCCCAACCCCATGCTTCAAAGGTGATGCCATGCAACCCCGCGATTATCAGGATCTGATCGACAGTCCGGCCTACCGCCAGGCCAGCCGCCGCGTACTGCGCCAACTGCTGGAAGCGTTGCTGTTCGAGAACGCCGTACCGCACTGCCAGTGGCGGGGCGAGTCACTGACGGTTCCCGGCCGTTGCGCCGACGGCACTCCCGTCAACTATCAATGCCGGGCGCAGCGGACCTTCAGCTTCGGCCGGGTGCGTCTTACCTCGCCGCTGTTGCGCAGCGATGCCAGCGGCGTCAGCGAAGATGCCAGCGATCCGTCGCTATTTCTGGCAGAAATCGCCCCGTGGCTGGAAGCCGACGAAGGGCGACTCGGCCAGTTTGCGGCAGAACTGCTGGCCACCCAGATCAAGGACGCGCAAACCCTGCATGCACGCGGCAATCAGGTCTTGCGCGGCACCGACTACGATACGGTGGAAGCACGGCTGACCGATGGCCATCCGTATCACCCGAGTTACAAATCCCGCCTCGGTTTCAACCTCGACGACAACGGCGCCTATGCGCCGGAGATGGCCTCCGGCTTGACACCGTTGCTGCTGGCCGTGCGCCGCGACCGATGCCGCTGGGCGGTCAGCGCCACGTTGCACGAAAATAGTGCGGCGCGCGCCTTGCTGGGGGAAGCCGATTGGCAACGTTTTCGCGACGAGTTGATCCGGCGCGGATCGCGCCCCGAGGACTACCTGCCCCTGCCGGTCCACCCCTGGCAATGGGACGAGGTGGTTCTGCCCGGCTATCACCAGGCACTGGCGCGCGGCGAACTGGTGGTGATCGGCGCACTGGCGGAATGCTATCTGCCGCAACAATCGATCCGCACCCTGAGCAACCTGAGCGATCCCGGGCGCCTGTCGCTCAAGCTCGCCATGAACCTCGTCAACACCTCGACCTCACGCGTGCTGGCGCCCCACACCGTGCTCAATGCGCCAATCATCAGCGACTGGCTGCAGACGTTGGTGGTTGAACGCACCGAGTGGCCAGACTCTTCGGCGCGTCCGGTGCTGCTGCGCGAAGTCGCCGGCGTGAGCTTTACGTCGCAGGCTCCCGCACAGGGCCAGTACGGCGCGCTGTCGTGCATCTGGCGCGAAAGCGTGCACGGCCACTTGCGGCCGGGAGAAGCCGCCGTGCCGATGACCGCCGTGATGCACGTGGATACCGATGGTCGCCCCTTCGTCGATGGCTGGGTAAAGCGCTACGGACCCGAATGCTGGCTTCGCCGCCTGGTCGAGCGGGCCTGGCTGCCGGTGCTACACCTACTGTGGCAACACGGCACGGCACTAGAGTCGCACGCCCAGAACATGATCCTGCTGCACGAAGACGGGTTGCCGGCGCGCGTGGCGCTAAAGGACTTCCATGATGGCGTGCGCTTTTGCCAGGCGTTGCTGTCCGCTCCCGCGCCAGCACTCGCTGCGCCGCCGGCCGAGCACGCGCGCATCAACCCGAATTCTTTCCTGGAGGCTGCCGACGCCGACGAGCTGCGCGATTTCACCTTCGACGCGCTGTTCTTCGTCAACCTGGCGGAGCTGGCATGGTTGTTCGAGCGCTTCTACGGCATGGCGGAGGTGCGTTTCTGGCTGATCACGCGCGAGGTGCTGCAAACGCACCAGGAACGACATCCGCAGTGGGCGGCGCGTTACGCGCTGTTCGATTGCTTTGCCGACGAGGTCGCCATCGAACTGCTGGCCAGCCGGCGCTTCCAGCCGGAAATCCGCCTGCGCACGCAGCTCTCGCCCAACCCGCTGGCGCAGGCCGGGGAACCGTCATGCACCTGAAAGGCCGCCTGCATGGCAACGCCCCGGTCTACGGGCTGTTTTGCTCGATGCCTGCCGCGCTATCCGTCGAACTGATCGCAGCGGCCGGCTACGACTTCATGGTCATCGATCTCGAACACCCCCTGATCGGTGCCGAACAACTGAGCGCCATGCTGCTGGCCGCACGGGCGAGCGGGATTGCCGCGCTGGTCCGCGTGGCCGCTTCGTATCAAGTGCTGCAGGCGCTGGACGCCGGTGCGGAGGGCATCGTGTTTCCACGCATCCGCTCGGCGCAAGCTGCGCAGGACGCGGTGCGCCTGTGTCATTTCGCACCAAACGGCGAGCGTGGCCTGAACGCGACCTGGCATAGCCGCTATGGACGCGACGATCTGTCGGCGGCAATCGATACGGCACACCAGCAGACGCTGGTGGTCGTGATGATCGAGGACCTTGAAGGCGTCGAGCAGGCCGACACCATTGCGGCGGTAGACGGGGTCGATGTGCTGCTGGAAGGTGCGGCCGATCTCTCACAGTCGTTCGGGTTGCACTGGCAGACGCGCCATCCGGACGTGCGTGCCGCCGTGGCACGCCTGAGCGGGGCGGCGCGGCGGCATGGCAAGACTTTCTGCGCGCTACCGCGTGCTCCGGAAGATTTTCAGAATTGGCGCCAGGAGCAGGTTTCCATGTTCATCCTGGGCGACGACCGCGGCATCGCCCGTCGCGCCATGGCGGCTCATCTGGCGCAGTATCGAGAGAAGGAAAACGCGCAATGAACCTGCAGCCCTTGCACCGTTACCTGGCGGGCCGCACGGAACCCGTTTGCGCCTACTTGTACGATCTGGCGCATCTGCGGCGGCGTGCCGAGATGTTACGTCACAGCCTGCCTGCGCAATGCAGCCTGTTTTACGCCATCAAGGCCAACAGTGACGCGCCGATCCTGCAGGCCCTGCTGCAACGCACCGACGGCTTTGAAGTGGCATCGCTGGGCGAAATCGAGCGTGTACGCGCCGTCGACAGCTCCGCACCGATTGCTTTCGGTGGTCCCGGCAAGACCGATGCCGAGCTGGAAGGCGCGCTTGAGCAGCGGGTCATGCTGATCCACATCGAAAGCGAGCACCAGTTGCGGCGCCTCGACTGGATCGCGCGCCGCCGCCATCAGGTGGCGGACATCCTGCTGCGTGTTAACCCGGCGCACGTGCCGCAGCAGGCCACCTTGCGCATGGGCGGGCAGGCCACCCAGTTCGGTATCGAGGAGGCACGGATTCCCGAGTTGATCGAGTTGGCCCGGCATCTGCCGGGGGTCCGTCTCAAAGGGTTGCACATCCACGCCATCTCCAACAACCTGGATGCACCGGCCCATCTCGCACTGCTGGAGCACTACTTCGATCTGGCGCAAGCCTGGCAGCGCCAGCATCGGCTGACGCTCGACTGGCTCAACGTCGGCGGCGGCATTGGGGTGAACTACACCGACCCGCAGACGCCGTTCGATTGGCCGGGCTTTTGCACCGGACTATCGCGGCTTATCGCGGCACGCCGCCCCGGCTTCCAGGTCGTCTTCGAATGCGGGCGCTTCCTCAGCGCCGACTGCGGTTACTACCTGGCCGAAGTCACCGATATCAAGCGCAATTACGGCAAGCATTTCGCGATCCTGCGCGGCGGCTCGCACCATTTCCGGCTGCCGGTGTCGTGGCAGCACAACCACCCCTTCGTTGTGCTGCCGCGCGACGCTTGGCCTTATCCATTCACACGCCCAGCGGTGCACGATAGCCCGATCACCCTGTGTGGTGAGTTGTGCACGCCGAAGGACGCCTTGGCGCGCGATGCCCACGTCGAGCGCCTGCGCGCTGGCGATTGCGTGGCCTTCCTGCTGGCCGGCGCCTATGGGTGGCACATCTCCCATCACGATTTTCTGAGCCACCCCCATCCGGAGCGGGTGTACCTCGACGGCTAATTCCGTATGCCACTTGCTTTGCCCCTTTTTTACCGTTAATCAAGAAAGACATCACCCATGCGATTTCGCTTATCCGTGCTGGCCAGCTCCCTTTCGCTTGCATTTTCCGTTCCTCAGGCAAACGCTCAGGCTACGGCGCAGACCGATGCAGCCATAGAGCTGCCCACCATCACAGTTACCTCCGAGTACCAGGGAAGTTTCAAGGCCAATACCGTCCAGGTCGGGACTTTCCGCGATACCGCGCCGCTCGATGTGCCGCAGACCAGCAATGTTGTCACGCGCGAAGTGCTCGATGCGCAGGCGGCAAACACGCTCTTCGGTGCCTTGCGCAATACGGCCGGCGTCACGCGCTCGCAGTTGAGCGGCTCCACCTACGACAACATCGCCATTCGCGGCATTCTTGTCGAAAACCGCGGCAACTATCGCCTCAACGGTTCGCTGCCGATCATCAACCTGATCGACGTTCCGCTGGAGAACAAGGAACGCGTCGAAGTCCTCAAGGGCGCATCGTCGCTCTATTACGGCTTCGTGCCGCCGTCGGGCATCGTCAATCTAGTAACCAAGCGTGCCGGCAAAGATCCGGTATCCAACCTGACCGTGTCGGCGAACCAGCATGGCGGCGCGAATGTTCATGTCGACGTGGCGCGGCGCTTTGGCAGCGCGCAGCAATTCGGCGCGCGCATCAACGTGCTCGACGGGCGCGAGGACATCGGTATCGACAACTATTCTGGTAATCGATCGCTCACCGCCGCTGCCTTCGACTGGCGCGCCAGCGATAGTCTATCTTTCAAACTCGACCTTGAGCACTATCGCAAGAACGTCTCCGAGCAAGCGGCGATCGTTGCGCCCGCCGCAGTCAACGGGAAGATCACGCTGCCCGGCGTGCCAGATGCCCGCCGTAATCTGGCCGGGGAGTGGCAGAAATATGATGCCGAGGCGACCAACCTGCTGTTCCGCACCGATTACGCCCTGAGCGACAACTGGGCAGTGCTGTTCGAGGCGGGCAAGGCGCGCACCGAGCGCGACCGCAATTTTTCCCAGTTCCAGAACTACAATCTCGCGACTGGCCAAGGCACCCTGCGCATTTTCTTCAATCGCGGCCAAGAGTGGGAGAACGAGAACTACCGTACCGAACTGTCCGGTCGTTTGCCGGGTCAGTGGATCACCCACGAACTGGCCTTGGGCTATACCACCAACGAGCGCAGCCAGGACCCGCGCACATCGTCCTCGGTCGACGTAGCGCAAAATCTCTACAGCCCGCTTGCCATCGCCGAACGATCCCCGACCACCGCTGGCAGTGCGAACCGATCGACGATCAAGGACAACGGCTGGTATCTGTTTGACCGCATATCGCTCGGCGAGAATTGGCAGGCCATGCTCGGCGCCCGTGGCAGCCGCTACGAGAGCGTCACGACTAGCACACGCTACCAGGCGGATGACATCAATCCAGCCGCTGCGCTGCTGTACAAACCGGTCGCAAGTATTTCCTTATATGGCAGCTATCTGGAAGGACTTGAGGAAAGCGGTCAGGCGCCAGCCAACCGCGCCAATGCCGGCGAACTGCTGGCGCCGGCGCTGTCGAAACAAAAGGAAATCGGCATCAAGGCCGAAGTGGCGCAAGGCGTCTTGCTGCAGGCGGCGTATTTCGACATCAAGCGCCCGTCGACCACGGTGGATTCGTCGAACCGTTTCGTCCTGAACGGCCTGGCCCAATACAAAGGTCTTGAACTGGCCGCCAGCGGCGAAGTCACCAAACAGCTGGCGCTGATCGCCTCGGCACTCTTTCTCGATGCCAAGCAACTGAATGCGGCCAACGCGGCCACCTTCGGCAAGGTTCCCGACAATACGCCCGAACGCACCGCGAGCCTATTCGCCGAATACCGCTTGCCGAGCATACCGGGGCTAGCGCTGAGCGGCGGGGTCTACTACGTCGGCAAGCGCCCGGTGAACAACGAGAACCAGGCCTTCGTCGACAGCTACACCACCCTATCTCTAGGCGCGCGCCATACAACCCTTCTCGGAGGGAAACGCACGACCTTCCAGGCGGTGCTCGACAACGCGACCAACAAAAACTACTGGAGCACTGCCGGGAATGGCCTGCTCGGCGTTGGCGCGCCACGCACGCTGAAAGTGACGGCCAAGGTCGAGTTCTGAGAGCCGGATGGACGCGCCCCGCCCGGCCGCCAAGAGCCGCAAGTGGCTGCGCCGCCTCCACGCCTGGTGCGGGGCGGCGCTGGCAGCGCTGGCGCTGCTCTTCGCCGTCACCGGCTTTCTCCTCAACCACCGGGCGGTGATGAAGATCCCCGCCCTCGACCGGCGGGAAGCAGTGGAGGTGGTAAGCCTCCCCGCCCCCCCGGCCGATCCCCGGGCCCTCGCCGAAGCGCTGGCGCCGGCCCTGGGGATCGCCCCCGCCGCCCTTTCCCCCCGCATCGAGCCGGAGCGGGCGGTGGAATGGGACGGCCGCATCCTGCGCCAGCCGCCCCGCTGGACCCTCGTCGCCGACACCCCTTCCAGGGCCATCCGCATCGAGCACTGGACGGGCAGCCGCCAAGCGGAAATCCGTCTCGCCCGCCCTAACCTGGGGCTCCACCTCGCCCGGCTGCACATGGCCATCGGCACCGGCCCGGGGTGGATCCTCCTCGCCGACGCCGCCGCCCTGGGCCTTGCCTTCCTGGCCCTGTCTGGATTCTGGATGTGGGGACGGCTCCACGGCCCCGCCGTCCGCCTGGCACTCCTCGCCAGCGGCGGCCTCACCCTGGCGACAGCCCTCGCCTGGTTGGCGGGTTAGCGGCCAGGCAACAGGCAAGCACCGTGTTCATGGCAAAGGCGCAACGCCCGGGTTGGTTGCGATACCCTCGCCCGAATCGGGATGGCGCCACGATTGCCTCAACGCTCCCCCAGCCCGCTCAGGCACCACCGCTCGGCCGGCGGCAGCGCCGCCAGCAACTGCCCGACGAACTCGTCCTGCTTGCGCCAGGCCCGCGCTGGATCCGGGTCGATGGAGGAAACCCGGAACAGCAGCCCGTCGGGAATCCGCCCGGTCAAGCCAACCTTGATTGCGGCGGGCTTTTCCGCCCATCCGCCATTGATGCTGCGGCTGCCGATGGTGCATCAGTAGGTGATCGGCGCCTGGCACTAATACACGCTCGCCAGCCGAGATCGGCGGAACTTGGACTGTGGCAGGTGAAGCCTGTTCATCGAGGAGATGCAGATGGAATCAACCGTGATTGGCGTCAAATGCATGCACTGCCAGCGCTGCGTAAAGAGCTTGACCGAAATACTCGCTGACCAACCTGGCGTAGCCAAGGTGGAGATCTCGCTGGAGAAGGGTGAGGCGCTTGTCGAATACGAAGCGGATCGTATCGACCGCAACCAACTGACGCGCACAATTGATGGAGCCGGGTAAGAGGCGGCCTGACAGACCGCCGGACGCAGGTGCATGGAGTTGCGACACCTCCGCTGCTTCGCGGTTCTGGCGGAAGAATTGCACTTTACTCGCGCCGCGGAGCGCCTGCATATCGAGCAATCCCCGCTGTCTCGCACCATCAAGGAACTCGAAGACGAACTCGGCGCGCTGCTGTTCGATCGTGACCGCCGCGGCACACGGCTGACACAGGCAGGTGCAGTTTTTCTCCAGGATGTGCATCGGTTGCTCTTGACTCTGGAACTCGCCAGAGAAAACGTAAAGGCCGTATCTTCAGGCTACCAGGGCATTTTTCGCATCGCCGTCCCCTGTGGCTATATCGATCCGCGCCTCTCTACCCTTCTCGCTCGGTGCCGCGAGGAAGATCCAGAAGTCGAGATACGTTTGATCGAGGCCCCGCTGACTGAGCAGTTGCGCGGACTGCGCTCAGGGAGATTCAACGTAGGGTTTGCGCATACCGCTGATGTTGGGGATGGAATCGTTGCCGAACCTCTCTGGGTCGACTCGCTGGTCGTAGCCGTATCGACACGGCATCCGCTGCTCGCTCACAAGAAAATAATGCTGGAGAATCTGGTACGTTATCCGCTCGTAATGGCAGATCCGCGTCTATCCGGGCAGTACAGTGACGAGTTGAACCGTTTGCTGAACTCTGCGGCTGACAAGCCCAGCACCGTCGAGCACGTCTCCTCGATGGACATGATGCTCACGCTGGTCGCAGCAGGTTATGGCGTTGGGATCGCGAACGCTGCACAAATCAGAGTTCGTCATCGCCCCGACGTCGTGACTCGTCCTCTCGCGGCCCCAAATGTCTCCCACACCACTTACCTGTTACGGCCGGACAGTGGCGCTGACCCCCCTCCCGCCATACCCCTGGACCGCTTCATGGCGCGTCTACACGCCCAGATGGATGAGTGACAGGCAATTCCTGCGCCTTTTCACGGGCTACGTCTTCAGCCCCGAGCGCAAGTTTTTCTCCGTCACGGCGATCAGATCAGCGGCGCTTCTGTTTAGCGCACCAGCGATTCTGAGGATCAGCGCCAGTGTGGGCATGTGCTCACCACGCTCTATCTTGCCCATGTGGGAGCGCTCGATTTCTGCCAAGGAAGCCAGCTCTTCTTGAGCTATTCCCTGTTCCATCCGTGCCGCACGAACGGCCAAACCGAAGGCCAATGCCGGCTCAGGTTCATAGGTGGTCGATCCGGCAGGGCGGCCTCGCTGGACAGTGCGCTTTTGCATTGGCAAGAGCGTCGAATATCGCGATACCTTTAACCACGTTAAATTTAACTCTTTGCTATGATGCCTGCTCCTTCAACGGTCTGGCTTTCATCACAAAATGGCATCCGCAAGTGCGTCCAGCCAATCATCGATACTCAAACTCGCGGTCTCGGCTGATGCACTGTCGCCACAGTTGGCGACCCTGCTTGCCCTGCAACGTGCCGAGGAGCCAGAAATCGTCGTTCTGCTGCAGGAGGTTACTTCCAGGAGTCTGGTCCGTGGCCTCGAAAACGGGATCTACGATATGGGCATAACCTCAGCGACGACGTCTACGGACCAGGCGTTGAATACGCGGCCGCTTTGGGGTGATGAACTGGCTTTGGCGGTTCCGTTACGTTCGCCGTTGCTTGCACATGCCGAGGTGTCATTGGATGCACTGCTGCACTATCCATTGGTTCGGTGGTGCCTACGGGCATGCGAAACGCTGAGCCAGCAGGTTGATGCGCTCTTCAGATCCGAAGAACAGTCTGCCCAGGAGACCACTTCCTTCGAACTCATGGCCGTGTTTGTGGCCGCAGGCTACGGTGTTGGCATTGCCCCCCGATCGCGCATCTTGCAAGCACGTGGCTGGGGTGTGGCCATGCGCCCCCTGGCCAACGGCCCCTATCTCATCAGAACTCAGTTGTTGCAGTCGTCCCGAAGATCGGCGCCAGCTGTCGAGCGGTTCGCCGAACGAGCGGCGAAGGTCACGGCCACCGAAGCGGCCTGACCCAGCCTCCGTCGGCCGGTCGTGCATTTGCCGGCAGTTCATCAAACCGCAGCGTCTGTCAGTCGCTTGCCAGGGCCTCTACCGAATCGGCTGCGATTGCGTTTTGAACCAATCGCTGCACGCTCTGCCGCACCTGCATCGGGTATTGCACCGGAGCCAGCGGTTCATCTTGTTGCGAGCACTGCTCGACGACCACGCGCACGGCGATCCTCATGTTCTCGTACGTCACCGCCTCGATGGGGGAACGATCGCCCAAGGCGTCATGCGGTCGTAGCAATGCATGATAGATGTCCCAGGCATCCACCCCGCGCGGCATCTGCTTAAGGATGGCCTGGACCAGTTGGCGTTTGAGCGGATCGAGCTGCCAAACCGGCACACGTTGGCCCTTGTTCCCCAGTTGGATCGACAGCAGGTTACCGGCCTGAATCTCGTAGGTGATCCAGCGGCGCGACTTGCCTGCCAGCTTGGCGTAATCGGCTACCACCAAGTTGTCCGGCCCCTCGAAAATCTCCAGCAGTTTCAGGCGCTCGCGCTGCAGGTCAGAGAGCTTTGGCCGTGCGTACTCGGGCATCTCCACGGCCGACAGGCGCTGCGTCGCCGGCGCTACCGTGGGCATCGCCTGTTCGGACGGTGCCACCAGCAGGATGGGCGCATGCTGGCCCGGGGTCGGCAGCGGGGTGGTCTGCTGCCCAGCGATCGTTGGCAAGCCCTGCAGGTGGATGGTCAGGTGCATGCTGGCGACTTGCACTTGGTTCTGCTCGAAGAGGTCCAGGCGGTCGGCCCAGTCCTGCATCATCACGCGGCGTTGCTCGACGTACTCGGCGTGGTTGTAGGTGGCGCTGATGCGGTTGGGGTCGGCGTGCGAGAGCTGGGAGTCCACCCACACTTTCGGATAGCCCAGTTCGTTGAGCGCCGTCGAGATCGTTGCGCGAATACCGTGGCCGGTCAGCCGGTCCTCGTAACCCATGCGCTTGAGGGCAGCGTTGAGCGTGTTTTCGCTCATGCGGTCGGTGAGGCGCTTGACCCCGGCGAAGAGGTATTTTTGCGCGGGTTTGAAGTCCTCAAGCATGTAGCGGACGATCTCCATCGCCTGGACGGACAGCGGGACGATGTACGGCGGGATGTCGGTGGGGCGCCTGCGCCTCTTGCGGGTGAGCATCTTGCGCTGCTTGAGCGACATGACCGGGATGACCCACAGTCCCCGATCCAGATCGAACTGATCGGGCGTGGTCAGGCGCAGCTCGCCCGTTCGGACGCCTGTCAGGAGCAGCAGGCGGATCGCCAGTTGCGTCTTCAGCATGCCGCGATACTTGCGCAGCGTTTGCAGGAACTCGGGAAGTTCGGCCATGCGCAGAAACGGGTTGTTTTCGACCGGCGGCAGCGGCACCGCGACCACATGCAGGTCGGTGGCCGGGTTGGACTCCATGGCCGGGATGACGACCATCGCGTAGTCGAACAACTGCTTGAGCCAGGTGCGCACTTTCTCGGCTACTGACAAAGAGTTGCGCTTCTCGATGCGGCCGATTACCTCCAGCAGCTGGGAACGGGTGACCTCGTAGATCGTCAGCCGCTTCAGGGAGGGGAAAACATCCTTCTTGAAGACGCGGCGAATCTGTTCCAGCGAACTCTGGCGGCCTTCCTCAAGGGTGAGCTGCCGGTGCTCCATCCACTTCTCGTATACCGCCATGAAGGTGTTCTCGCCGGCGAGCCGGATTGCCTGGCGCTTCTGCTTGCGATCGGTGCGCGGGTTGATGCCCCTGGCGACCAACGAGCGCGCCTCATCGCGCAGTTCCCGGGCCTCGCGCAGGGACAGTTCGGGGTAGCTGCCCAAGGAAATGCGGGCACGCTGGCCCATCCAGGAGTAGCGGAAGTGCCAAGCCTTGGCGCCGTTGGCGGAAACGAAGAGGGAGAGGCCGTCGAAATCGGCGATGGTGTACGGCTTGCCGGTGGCCTTGGCCTGCCGGACCGTCATGTCTGTAAGCATGTGTCCAACTCCTGAAAAGCGAGTTGGATGCCATGTTCGTTACCGGCCCTGGGCTCCTCCAGCAACAATGCGGAACGGACGCTCTCCACATTGATGTACCACTAAATGTACCGGTTGGGACCGGCTGTCAGTGGATTTCACTGGACATAACTGGATCGAGAATAGGGACAAAAACTTATCTCGATCAGTTACTTACAACACTCCTTGGATTTCAATGGAAGTCCTTGGAAAGATGAAGTGGAGCGGGTGAAGGGAATCGAACCCTCGTCTTAAGCTTGGGAAGCTTCAGCTCTGCCATTGAGCTACACCCGCATCGCGGCCCCGGCAGGTGCCGGGGCGCTGCGGATTGTACGCCGGATGCGTGTCTACTTCACCTCGATGGTCGCGCGCATGCCGGCTTCGGTCTGCGAGCGCTTGGACATCACGTCGTCGAATTTGCCGGTGCGTATCGGCAGGAACCACCACTCGACGCTGTGGCCGGGCGCCACTTCGATGCGCCGGATCGGGCCGTAGATCTCGGCGACTACCTTGCCGGCGGCGTCCTTGGCGACGACCTTGCGCGTGTAGACGGCATCGGCCAGGCCATTCGAGCCGAAGTAATAGGGTTCGCTGCCGGTGTTGTCGATGCGCAGCGCGTAAAGCCTGCCGGTTTCGAGCGTCAGCGCGTCCGGGGTGAAGCGATGCTGGCCCTTGTCGGCGCCCATCTGGATGGTGACGGTCGTCGGCTCCTGCTTGCTCAGATCGCCGGCGGCGAAGACGACAGGCGACAGCAGCAAAAGTGCGGTGGCGGTGCAGTAGCGGTTCATCGGGCACTCCGTTGCGGGACTGTCGAAAAGAGTCATGCCGGCGCCGTCAGTTCCCGTCCGCTCGCGCGGACGGGAAATCCGGGCAGAGGCTGGACGTGGATCAGAAGTCCCAGCGCACGCCGGCGATCACCTGCCGCGGCCGGTTAACGTGGATGCCGTTCACGCGGCTCACGATATAGGTGCGGTCGGTCAGGTTGGCGGCACTGAGGAAAAGCGTCATGCCCTGCGGCTTCAGGCGGTAGTTGGCCGATGCGTTGAATATGGTCTGCGCATCGATCTCGCCCGATTGGCCGTCCGGCAGCGGCGTCTTCGAGTTCAGGCCGTCGGTGTACTGCTCGCTGATGTGCTCGACACCCAGTCGCATATCGAAGCCCGACGCGTGCTCGTAGCCGATCGCCGCGGCCAGCAGGTGGCGCGGCGCGTACGGCGTGCGGTTGCCATTGACGTTGACCTCGCCGATCTCGTTGCGCGCAGCGTCATAGACGGTGTTCAGCACGTCGTTCTCGAAGCGCGCCGTCCACAGATGCGTGTACGAGCCTTTCAGGTAGACGTTGTGCGCACTGCCGTTCATGCGACCGAAGTCGATGCGGCCGCCCAGTTCCAGGCCTTCCTTGCGGGTTTCGCCGCCGTTGGCGAAGGTCTGGCCGAGGCCGAGCGACTGGCCGGGCACGATCTGGTTCTTGAAGTCGATGCGGAACAGCGTGGCTTCGAGCTGCACGCCCTTGAGCGGCGCCGAACGCATGCCCAGCTCGTAGTTGGTGCTCAGCTCCGGGCTCACCGCGACGTAGTCGGCGTCGAACGGCGACAGCGTGGCGTCCGGGCGCGGCGGCGCGAAGCCGCGGTGCACGCCGGCGAACACCGTGGTGTCGGGTATGCCGAACCAGGTTACGCCGAAACCGGGCAGCACCTTGTCGTTCTTGTCGGACAGGCGGGCATTGACCGGGTTGAAGTCCTCGGTCGAGGCGCTGAAGGTCTGCCGGTACTGTTCGTAACGCACACCCGGCGTCAGCGACCAGTTACCGACGTAGAAGGTGTTCTGCACGTAGCCGGACAGCGCGTCGGTCTTGATGCGGAAGTCGTCGCGCAGCAGCGTGCCGATCGAGTTCTCGCGCGCGGTCGAGAAGGCGCCGTTGTAGCGCTTGCGGCTGACATCCTCCCAGTGCAGGCGCACGCCCATCACCAGCTCGTTCTGGATGCCGAAGGTGTTGTGCTTCAGGTCCAGCCGCGGCTCGATGCCGAAGGTTTCGTAGGTGCGCGGACGCATGTTGTTGCCGCACAGACGGGCGAAGTCCTCGAAGCCGTTCGGCACCGTGTAGTCGATGTTCGCCGGGCAGGCGCCGGACAGCGGCACCGGGTCGCCGTCGCGCAGCGTTTCCAGTTCGTCCTCCTCGGCGATGGCGTCGAGCTGGCGGTAGGAGGCGCGATCCACCTTGCTGTAATACATATTGGTGGTCAGCTTCGCCTCTTCGTTGATCTGGAAGGTGTGCACCGCCTGTGCGGCGTTGCGTTCCAGTTCGAAGCGGTCGTCGCGGAAGGGGTTGGCATACGGGTCGCGCTCATAGCGGGCCTGGTCGAGGCCGGCTTCGCCGAACTTCGAGTCCTCCTCGAAGTAGCCGTACTTCAGCATCAGCGTGTTGCGCGCATTCAGGTTCAGCAGCGCCTTGATCGACACGTCCGTCATCTTGTGCTCGTTGCCGCGGCGGGTGCCGTCGCCTTCCTTCTGGCTGGCGCTGAGCAGCACGCCACCCCAGTCGCCGCCGGTGCCTACGCTGGCCGACAGGCCGTAGAAGTCGCGGCTGCCGGCCGAAGCCTGCACCGAACCCTGGAACTTGCGCGGCACGTCCTGCGTGACGAAGTTGATCACGCCGCCCACCGTCTGCGGGCCGTGCACGATCTGGCCCGAGCCCTTGATCACCTCGATGCGGCGGATGCGCTCGAGCGGCGTGTGGTAGTGCGTGGTCGGATCGGCGTACGGTGCCAGCTGGATAGGGGCGCCATCTTCCAGCAGCAACGTGCGGCTGCTGCGGCGCGGGTCGAGGCCGCGCACGCCGATGTTCAGGTTCAGACCGAAGGCGTCCTCGCCGACGACATGTACGCCCGGCGCTTCACGCACCGCTTCCATGATCGACAGCGGGCGCTGCGCTTCAAGCTGTTCCGGACCGATCGCATGGACCGAGCCGGGAATGGCTTCGAGCCGGTCCGGCAGGGCTTCGATCACGGTGATCGCGGGCAGCGCGGTCGGGCTGCTCTGGGCGTGGGCGACGCCACCGATGCAGCCGATCGCCAGCGCGATCAGGGTGGGGGCGGGACTCCTCGCGATTTTTCTGGTTCTCACGTCTCTGATTCTCCGTTGTCGCGCGCGAACGCCTGCACATGCGAGTGCGCAGCCGGACGGCACGGGGTGGCTTGTGTTGCGCGCCCGGGCGCACCTTCTCGCGGGTGCATGGACAGACATCGGGCGCGGGGCGACTATGATCAGTAGCGTACTAATTGTTAAGGGACAAACTCCCGACCTGATCCGGCGCATCCGCCCGGCCCGGCGTGCGTTGCGCTGCAATACCGGTACACTTGTGCGGTGAGCGCACCCACCGTATCCATCCATCTGAACGGCCAGCCGCACCCGATCACGCCCGGGCAGACCGTGGCCGACCTGGTCGCCGCACTGGCGCTGACCGGCAAGCGCATCGCGGTAGAGCGCAACGGAGAAATCGTGCCGCGCGCGTCGCACGCGCAGACCGTGCTGAGCGCCGGCGACCGCCTCGAAATCGTCGTTGCCGTAGGCGGCGGCTGAACCCGGAACATTCGCATGAGCAAGGACATTCTGAAGATCGGCACGCGCGAGTTCTCGTCGCGTCTGCTGGTCGGTACCGGCAAGTACCGCGACTTCGACGAAACCCGCGAAGCGGTCGAGGCCTCCGGCGCCGAAATCATCACCGTCGCCATCCGCCGCACCAATATCGGCCAGGAGCCGGGGCAACCCAGCCTGCTGGAGGTGCTGCCGCCCGACCGCTACACGCTGCTACCCAACACCGCCGGCTGCTACACCGCTGACGACGCGGTGCGCACGCTGCGGCTGGCGCGCGAACTGCTCGACGGCCACAACCTGGTCAAGCTGGAGGTGCTGGGCGACGCCGACACGCTGTTCCCGGACATGACGCAGACGCTGGCCGCGGCCGAAACACTGGTGCGCGACGGCTTCGACGTGATGGTCTACTGCTCGGACGACCCCATCATGGCCAAACGGCTGGAAGAGATCGGCTGCGTCGCGGTGATGCCGCTGGCCAGCCTGATCGGCTCCGGCATGGGCATCCTGAATCCGTGGAACCTGCGCCTCATCATCGACCACGCGCGGGTGCCGGTCATCGTCGATGCCGGCGTGGGCACGGCGTCGGACGCCGCCATCGCGATGGAGCTCGGCTGCGACGGCGTGCTGATGAACACCGCCATCGCCAAGGCGCAGAACCCGGTGCTGATGGCCAGCGCGATGAAGAAGGGCGTCGAGGCCGGCCGCGAAGCCTTCCTCGCCGGCCGCATGCCGCGCAAGCTCTACAGCGGCGCGCCCAGCTCGCCGACCAGCGGCCTGATCACCGGCTGAACCCACTTCGCGCGGCGCCTGACGCGTCGCGCTGCAGGATTTTTCGCATGAACGACGACAACACGCCGGACACCTCGGAGGGCGCTGACGACGCGCGCCCGCAACGCCACATCCGCAGCTACGTGCTGCGCCAAGGCCGCATGTCGCCCGCCCAGATCCGCAATATCGAAGAAGGCATGCCGCGTTGGGGCATTCCGTACGCGGCGCAGGCGATCGACTACGCCGCTACTTTCGGGCGTACCGCGCCGGTGGTGCTGGAGATCGGTTTCGGCATGGGTTTCACTACCGCCGAAATCGCGGCCGCGCGGCCGGATACCGATTTCATCGGCATCGAGGTGCATGGCCCGGGTGTCGGCAACATGTTCAAGCTGATCGCAGAACAGCAGCTCGCCAATGTCCGCGTCATCCAGCATGACGCGGTCGAGGTGCTGCGCGACATGATTCCCGATGGTTCGCTGGCCGGCGTGCACGTGTATTTTCCCGACCCGTGGCCGAAGAAGCGCCATCTGAAGCGCCGCCTGATCCAGGCACCGCTGGTCGCCCAGCTCGCCGCCAAGCTCGCGCCCGGCGGCTATCTGCACTGCGCGACCGACATCGAGGATTACGGCCAGCAGATGCTGGACGTGCTGTCCGCCGAACCCTTGCTCGAAAACACCGCCGACGGTTTCGCCCCGCGACCGGACTACCGCCCATTGACCAAGTTCGAGGCGCGCGGCCTCAGGCTGGGTCACGGCGTGTGGGACGTGATCTTCCGGCGCAGGGGCTGAAGCCGCAGCTGCGGGTCCTCGCACTGCGACGACCCGCAGGCATCCTCAGTCGAGAAATCGCTGCAGCAGCTCGTTCAGGAAGCGCCGCCCCCGCAGCGACGGTTTCACCCGACCGCTGTCCAGTTCGAGCAGGCCGGCTTCGCGCGCTTCGAGCAGTCGCGGCATCAGCTGCTCCAACGCAAGGCCGGTGTGACGCGCGAACAGGTCGACGTGGAAGCCGTCGTTCAGCCGCGCCGCATTCATCATGAATTCGAAGGGCAGTTCATCGCTGCCGACCATGCGCGACTCCTGCACGAAATCGCCGCGCGCCGCGCCTTCCAGATAGGCGTTCGGATGCTTGTGCCGCATGTCGCGCCGGACGCGGTCGTGGAAGCTCAGCTTGCCGTGGGCGCCGGCGCCGATGCCCAGGTAGTCGCCGAACTGCCAGTAATTCAGGTTGTGCAGGCACTGCTGGCCCGGCCTGGCGAAGGCCGACGTTTCGTAGTGCATGAAACCGGCGTCGGCCAGCTGCGCTTCTATCGCCTCCTGCATATCGGCCGAAACGTCGTCGTCCGGCAGGTCGGGCGGCTGCGCCGCGAACGGCGTATTCGGTTCCAGCGTCAGGTGATAGCAGGACAGGTGGGTCACGCCGGTGGCGATCGCGGTGTCGAGGTCGGCGAGCGCCTCAGTCAGCGTCTGCTGCGGCAGCGCGTACATCAGGTCGATGTTCACCCGTTCGAAGGTGCGCAGCGCGAGGTCGATGGCGCGCCGCGCCTCGCGCGTGTCGTGGATGCGGCCGAGCGCGGCGAGCTGGCGGTCGTCGAAGCTCTGCACGCCGATCGACAGACGGTTCACGCCGGCGTCGCGGAAACCCTTGAAACGGTCGGCTTCAACCGTGCCCGGATTCGCCTCCAGCGTGATTTCCGCTTCCGGCGACAGATTCACGCGCGCGCGCACTGCGGTGAGCAGGCGGTCGAGCGCGTCCGGCGTCATCAGGCTGGGCGTGCCGCCGCCGAAGAAAATGCTTTGCACCCGGCGGCCCCAGATGTCGGGCAGCGACGATTCCAGGTCGGCGATCAGCGCGTCGATGTAGGCGGTTTCGGGAATGCCGTCGCGCACCGTGTGCGAGTTGAAGTCGCAGTAGGGGCATTTGCGTACGCACCACGGGAAGTGGATGTACAGCGACAGCGGCGGCGAAACGGTGAAGACCGGTGCAGATGTTGCTGCGCCCGCCGCAACCGGCTGCGCGGCGCGCGCCGGCTTCAGCGGG
>OFDN01000502.1_pt1 | contig 31666 bp, 39 predicted proteins | sample 1520971 | NCBI WGS metagenome assembly OFDN01 (sample SAMEA94257418, study PRJEB24077) | hot springs metagenome | biome: Aquatic biome; feature: Geographical feature; material: Water | place: India | collected 2012-06-12 | depth 5 m | reverse complement strand
ACTGGACGCGCTGTTCATCCAAGCCGCAGGGATCGCGCTGTGAACTACGAGAAGTACCTGCTCGCGGCGGGTGTCCCCACAGCACTCCACGGAGAAGCTATCGCGTCGCTGGAAAAGGCGCGCGTGCTCAGTAAAACAGTCGCACCCTACAAATGGTCTGCCCCCCTGGTGATGGCTCTTGTGGTGCCTTGGCTCAAGTGGAGCGCGGAAAAGCTGCCTGCGTTGTTCTCGAAATGGGACAACGACATGAGCTGCAACGGCGACCCTTGGCCGCTGGAATTGCGTGGCGGCGAGTGGGTGAAGTTTTGCCCGTTGGAGGACACACCGGAAGTACGTGCTAAGTGCTACTGGGCCAAAGGCCACCACCCACGCAGCAAGTGGGCGCGCTACGTGTGGCTGGGTTGGCGCAACAAGGCCAGCAAACTTGCACACGATCTAGGGGCACCAGCACAACAGCCCATTCAAATGTGGGGCGACCCACACACCTCCCGCGCTCATGCGGGCGTGAAGGTTTACCGCATGGGCGACTGTTGGCAAATCATGGCCGTGGAGAAGAAAGGCCCGTTCATTGTGCGGCGCAACGTGGGCTGGAAGATCAACAACGTGCAGGAAAACGAGCACACCGTGGCAAATGTGACTTGGATCACATGGAGCCTGTTGCGATGGAAGGGTGGGTAATGAGCGATGTGCTTGGGTGGCGTGCGATTCAAGCGCATTGTCCTGGGCAGGAGCTGGGCGCTGGACAACACCGTTGCCGACCCGCTGCTCGCAGCGCAATGGGCCGCCACAAACGAGGGCCGGCTTTACGACTGGCAATCCATCGGCCGCTACTTGATTTGGCTGCTGCCCAGCAAGGCATCGCGCGGCATGTGTAGCGAGGTGTGCGCAGCCATGCTGGGGGTGCCAGCCAAGGAGGCCCATCTTTTCGACCCAAGGCTGCTGCGCGTTGCCGTGAGATCCGGCTTGGGCTTCGCTGCCAAAAGTCTGGTTGTTAAGTCAACCTAAATGGATAACAATATGCCGCTACCGTCGGCCAATCGGAGTTATTTATGAGTATTCAAAACGCATGGGATTCGTACTGGACAAACGCAAAACCAGGCGACACCCAATCCATTGGCGGCGTTGGCAACTACCGTGATCTTGGCAATGGCAAATACGACCTTGACACGGCGGGCCAGCAGCCGGCAGGAACCGGATTGCTTGGAAGTGCGGGATCTGGCGCGATGAAGCCTGGCCAGGTGCCTGACGGATCTGACGTTCAGATCGGTCAAATGAAGCCCATGCTTGTGCCGACTGGAACTCCGCAGACGCCGACTGGGACTCCGCGGGCGGACATCTTCCAGACCAAGCCGCTGTTTATTGGACCTAGTGGGCAGCTAACTCAACCAGGGCCGGGTGTGCCAACTGGAGCTGGCGCGACCACAAGCCCAGGCACAACACCAGCGCCAGGCCAAGAATCTACGACACAAGGCGGGCGATCCATCAATCGGCGAGTTGATGCCGCAACGGAAACCATTGAGGGCCGAGTGCAGAACCTGCTTGCCACAGGAGCAAACGGGAGCTACACAAACCCTGTGGTGCAGCAGGCGGTGAATGCCACGATGCAGCAGTTTGCTGGCCGCGGCCTTCTGAACTCCAGCATAGCTGGCGAAGCCGCGTACCAGGCCGCAGTGTCCAAGGCCATCGAGATCGCCGGTCCAGATGCACAGACATACTTTGCGCAAGGGCGCGCCAACCAGGATGCTGCCAACGTGTTTGAGCGCGATGCCCGTGGCTACGCGCAGGAGAACGCTCGCCTTGACAAGCAGATCAGCGTTGACATGGAGAAGTTCAACGCTGACCTTCAATACCGCTACAACGCACTGCGCCTGGACAAGGAGTCGCAGACCGAGGCGCGAGCCCTGGCCCAGAAGTACGCCATCGAGATGGAGAACATCAAGTCGGTGAACTCAGCTTATGACCTGTATCTGCGCCGAATCTCTGATATTGATGCCAACCCAGAGTACGCGGCCGAGGTGAAGATCCAGATGAAGAACAACGCTGGCAAGGACTTCGACCTGTACGCCAAGGCCAAAGGGATTTCCTACGGTATGGATCTGGCAAACCGATTCTCAGCAAGCGACCAAACGCCAGCTCCGGCCCCAGCGCCTGGCGAACCTGGATCGCCAGAGTGGAGAGATCGATACACAGACTACGGTGGAGCCTAAATCATGGCCAAGACCACCATCGAGCAGGCGAGAGCCGAGCCAGGATGGGAGGTGTTTGAGCATTGGCAGGACGGCCGCCTGGCCGGCTTCTCGATGCTCAAAGGCACCGAGTACCACTGCCAGCTTGAGCCAGGCTTCAGGCTTCCGCGCAAGGAGATCCGGGCATTCCTTGAGCCTCTGTTCAATCGCAGGGGTTTTTTGACAACCAGGGTTCCTATTGGCGATGAAGCCAATGAGCGATTCAACCGGGCGTTCGGGTTTGAGCGCACCTGGAGCGATGAGCACTTTCATTATTTTGTGATGGCCGAGCTTCCATTCGGCAGGAGAGAGAAATGCCAGCAGTAGCAGTAGTTGGTGGGATTGCGGCGGCAGCGGGTGCTGCAAGCGGCGCAGCGGCGTTGATCGGCGGGGCGATTACCATGGCCAACGTGGCTGCCGGCCTGGCCTTTGCTGGCGGCGTGGCCACCGCGCTTGGTGGGCTTACCGGCAACAAGAAGCTGATGAAGTTCGGCATGATTACCGGGCTGGCAGGGGCTGCTGTTGGTGGCATCGCCAGCCTGGCTAACAGCGCGGCAGACACTGCTGCAAATGTTGGAGCCAATACGGCGGCCAGTGTCTCGGAGGCTGTTGCGGCGAACGCTGATGCTTTGACAATACAGCCAGTCAGCGACATCGCAAGCGGAGTGGCGGCGGGGCAGGATTTAACATCTCCGTTCATGGTGACTGGCAATCAGACACCATCCAGCACCGGGTTGCTTGGGTCCGTTTCTCAGCAGGCTCCCATGGCTTCAGAGGCTGCTGCTAACGCATCAAACATTGCAACCATCACGGACCCGGCCGCCGTGAATGCAACTATCTCCAATGGGTTTGCGCCGAGCACATCAAACCTGATGGATCAAGCGTCATCGCCGTTCAAGAAGTTTGCGCAACTGCCATCAAACGGCACTGGCAGCAGCATGTTCGGCAACTTCGGCCAATTCCTGCAAAAGAACCCAGAGCTGGTCAAGGCTGGTACGGGCATCCTCTCAGGCATTGGTCAAGCTCAGATGCAGCAGGAGCAGATGGATTGGAAGGAGCGGCTTGACGCTGAGCGCCGCGCCCGCATCAATGCCAGCATTCTGGGTCAAAAGTCCAACTACTGAGGAGTCCACATGGAGCAGTTTCAAATCAGCCCGGAGAGCTTTCGCTCAAAGATGCAGATCCCGGAAAACCTGCGCAAGCAGTATGACGTGGCGGTGCGCGCGGGCCTGCGCTTCATGTTCGATGACGGCATGCGCGAGGCCACCCTGGAGTACATGGAGGGCGATGCGGTTGTGCCGGAGAAGATTGCCGAGGGCGTGTCGGCTGTGGTGATGTTGATTGCCCAGGAGTCGAATGGCACCTTCCCTGGTGAGCTGGTCATCCCTGTGGGGGTGGAGCTGATTGCCCACGCCGTGGATGTGGCGCAGAAGGCTGGAATCGAGGTGGACAACAACGATGTGGCCGAGGGCATGGCTGCCTTCATTGAGAACATCCTGAAGAAGGCCGGCGCCACGCCGGAGCAGATGCAGCAGATGCTGGGCGGCATGGATAGCGGCGCGCAGGCGCCAGGAGTCTGATATGGGCATGGGTATGTTGTTTGCAGGCGCACTCACTGGCGGCGCCAATGCCGTAGGCCAACTGGCCGACGATGCCATCAAACAGCGCGAGCGCGACCAGGTGCGTCAGCAGTCCATCATGGATCGCCGCAACGAACTGCTGTTTGAGATGAAGGCCAAGGCCGATATGGCGCGCCAGGCCGAGCTGGAGGATGCGCAGAAGTACGATGGCGCTGTGGGTCGAGCCGAGAAGGTTGGCGACGACCGGCGCTTTGCCAAGTTCCGCGAAGATCTGCGCGCCACAGGCGGCGGCGAGGGTATGAGCGAGGAGCAACTGCGCGAGGTGTTCAACTCGCAGTACAACAACAAGCAGAGCACGACCGAGGCTGGCGGTACGCGCTACATGGAGCCCGAGAGCCGCAACAAGGCCGATGTGCTGGATGAGTTGCGCAAGGGTGGGGCCTCTGGTGGGCTGCTCAAGACAGCCCGCGATGACCTGACCAATGCCCAACGCGCGGAGCAGCAGGCTCGGTCTGAAGCCCTAAAGGAAAAGCAGCTTGAGCAGCGCGACCGCCAGTTTGCAGAGCGCCTGGATCAGCAGGACAGGCTGGCGGACGAGCGCAATCGCGTGATATTGGAGGCTGCGGATCGTCGCGCATCTGGCGCCGGCAAAAAGGCCAGCGAGATCGACCAGACGGAAAAGCTGAGCGTACTCAAGGATGTGAAGGCGAAGGCTGACGCTACGCGGCCCAAGCGCTCAGACTACGCCAGCGAGAAGCGCTACGAGGAGGCCATGACCAAGTGGCAAGAGTCGGAGGATGGCAAGATTTCCACAGAGGCATCCCGCCGCATCAGGGATGTCTTTGGGGATGTGTCATCAAAAGTACAGCCCGTGGATGATGCTGGCAGAGCATCCGGCGATGTTGAGGCTCTACGCCGGGAAATCTCTAGAGTGGAGGCGGGCAAGGACGATCCCGCTGTGAAGTCTGTGCGCCTGGCCATCCTCCGTGATGAGCTGAAAAAGGCCGAGGACCAGGCAAAAACCACTGGCCAAAAGTCAACCGTAAAGGATAATCCGACAAGCAGCAAGCCCGCCATAAAGGCTCCTGCGACTGGCACGATCCAATCAGGCTACCGCTTCAAAGGCGGCGACCCGAGCAAGCAAACCAATTGGGAAAAGGTCAACCGATGAAACCTTGGGAGCAATACGAATCGGCATCTACCGAGCAAGACACGCCGCCTTGGCTCATGTATGCCGACTCCAAGGAGTCGGATTCCAGCGTTGGTGCGGAAGACAATGGCGCCCGCGCTGATGTGGAGCAGCAGGTCATCAGTGACCGCGCCAACAACTGGCGCAACCGATCCATCTTCAAGGACAAACCAGCGGCTGGTGCTGGGCGCGGCTCTGCTGACGATCCACGCCGACTGGATCGCGCACAAGAAAGCGAGTGGGTCAAGGAGGTCCGTGGCAATCTGCCGACCATAGACGGCAATTTGCAAATCTCCGCGCCCGAGCCAAAGAAGCCGCGCGAGTACAAGAGCGTGCTTGAGGGCGTCCGCATGACTGGCGGCGGCTTTGATGAGCGCGAGGCTCAGAAGCTGTCTCGCCGCGACTATGCAGAGCAGGCCGAGCGCGAGGCAGGTTTTGCAAGTCGCGGAAGCCAGCGCATGACAGAGGCGCGCCAGCCGATCCTGAGTGACCGGCAGCGCTTCGCAGAGGAAAACCCCATCACCGCTGGCTTTGCTCAGAGTGCTGCCAACACCCTGACGGGGACGCTTAATGCTCCGTCCGTGGTTGCCGGTCTTGTCAACGAGTCTTTGGTGCAGCCATTGTCGCGCGCCGTGGTGGGCGCCGCTGGCGGTGATGAGCGCCTTCTGCCTGGCCGTGTGCCAAACATGCCGCTGGTGGATGACTTGCGCTCCATTGGCTCCGAGTACGCATCGCAGCTTTCGCGCAAAACCCCCGGCCAGGCTTGGGATGATGGCGACTTTGGCCGCTGGCTGATGACGCAGATGAGTGCCAACTCATTCAGCGCCGCCCAATCGCTGGGCGCTCTGTTTGTGCCTGGCGCGCAGGCGACCCTGCTGTCCTCGATGGGCGCAGTATCTGCTGGCAATGCTTATGCCGAGGGCGACAGTGCCAAGGCGTCTGCGTTGAAGGGTTTGGTTGAGGCGGGATCTGAGATGCTGCCGCTAAAGGCCGCAGAGAAGATCAAGGATCTGGTGCTCACCATCCCGGAGCCCGTGCGTCAAAAGGCACTGGCGGATGCTGGAAAGCGCCTGCTGGCGGCCGGCACTGCGGTGACGACCAACTCCCTCGTTGGTGCGCTTGAGGAGACGGTTGCGCAGGTTGGCGGCAACGCCATCGACATTGGCATCTCTGGCAAAAACAAGAGCCTGTTTGATGAGGTGGATCGCGCAGCCATTGTGGGCGGCGCTTTTGGCGGTGGCATGTCCGCTCCAGCCGTCATTGAAACCGCAATGGGTCCGACATCGCCCGAGCAGCGCCGAGCCCTGGAGCTTGCACGCGCGCTCAATGGCGGAGAGTTCACAGCCGATGGCATCGACAGTGCTGTGGCAAACACCCTGCGCACAGAGCCTGGCAGCTCCAACCTGATCGACCCGGTAGCCACCACCATTGGCGCACCAGCGACGCCGATTGCTGCGGCAGAGCGCGCCCGCGTGGACGGCTTGATCGCCAAGCGCGATGAGATCAAGACCCAGGTGGAGGCCGTCAAGACGGAGGCCATTGCCGACATCGGCCGCCAGGAAACCGTGGATGGAGCCATCGCGGCCACCACCCGGGCGGTGAATCTTGACTCCAATGTGCTGCTGGACGGCGCACTCAAGGCGGCAGGCATTGATCCAAATGAGCTGCAAGCCGTTGATAATCAAGCGCAAGCAGCTATCAATACTGTAGCGGAACCTGCTGCTGATGCGGCCCTAGCCGCCGCTCCGGTGGAGAGCGCGCAGCCAGCCGCAGCACCACAGCCACAGCAAAGCACGGTGGTCTGGACTGGCCGCCGAGGTGATGGGTACGCTACGCCAGACGATGCCAGCCGCGCGTTGAATGAGCGCCAGCGTCTGCGCCCAGCCTACGACTGGTCTGTGCGCCAGAACCCAGAGGGCCGCTATGTGCTGGAGGGCGTACTGCGGCCACGAGACGGGGCGCAGGCTGGCGTTTCTGCGGCTGGTAATACCCGGGTGGCACCCATGGGGCAAAATGCGCCAGGCGCAATCATGGGAGGGGCCGATGTATCGGTACGAGGACGAGCACTTCTGGGTGGCCTACGGCAGCAACCCGCCGATCCCGGTGTGGATGTGGAGGCAGCAGCAGCCGTTCAAGAGCTTGCGGTGGCAGCCGGTGATCCTGGGGGATTTCACGCTGTATCCCGAGAGTCCGCCCTGCGGTGGTTATCTGCTGGAGAACGCACTCGCAGCCGGCGTGAAGCGGCCGGACTTCCGGCCACTCAAAGCACCGCTGATCCCGCCGAAATACTGAGCGACATCGAGAATTTTGCCGAGGCGGCCGAGGGTGCCTTTGGCCGACGGCCGGTGTTGATGAGTGGCCCACGGAGCGTCTTTGGGGTGCAGCACCGTGGGCGCACCTTTGTGAACATTGCGGCCATTGCCAATGGCGATGCCAAGGGCAACCCAGTGCAGGCGATTGCCCTGCAAACCATCGGCCATGAAACCACGCACGATCTGGAAAAGAGTGCCAACCCGCAAGACCGCGCCGACCATGCGCTGCTGCGCCAGGCGGTGCTGGGCAATGCCAAGACCGGGGTGGTGGATAGTAGGGTGCAGCGCGAGGCCAAAGACCTCAAGCGCCTTGCCGGCGAGACGGATGCGCAGTTTGCGGTGCGCGCCCAGCGCTATGGCGAGAACGAGGTGGTGGCCGATGTGTCGGGCAACTTCTGGACTGACCCGCAGTTCTGGGGCCGGCTGTATGACTTGGACAAGGCGGCCATGCGGCGCATTGCCTACAAGTTCATGGAGAAGGCGACCAAGCTGCTGAAGGCGGTGAAGGGCTCGCGCCTGGACAACGAGGTGTTCATTCGCAACATCGAGCAAGTGCGCGAGGTGGCCGCCCAGGTTTGGGCCAGCAAGGCCAAGCGCGGCGATTCGCTGTTTGCCAGCCAGGATCAAACCGTCAGCAAGAGCCAGGCAGACCGCCTGCCAGGCGTGAATGCCGAGGTGGCACCAGATCCGCGCAACAAAGAGGCCGCCGAGAAGTGGGGCAAGCTGACCGAGGTGGACAAGCTGGGCATCACCAAGGAGGTGATGGACCGTGTGGCCACCAAGGTGTTCGACAGCATGGGCCTGCAAGGCTGGAGCGTTGAGTACACCTCCGGGATGTTTGAGGGTGGCATCAACCCCAGCGCCATCCTGCGCGCCCCGGGCGGAACCAGCACCGAACTGCTGGGTGAGGTGACGCGCGTGTTTGGCTACGTGCTCGACCAAAAGGGCATGGTGGCCTTTGATGAAAGCAACACCACATCCGAGAGCCAGGCCGGTTTCGTCAAGGTGATCTTGCCAGAAGGCCTGTCAACCGATAAGATTGACCTTATTCGCAAGGAGATTGCCGCTCGCGTGCCGCAGGCCGAGGGCGACACGGTGCGCGATGGCGCGATTGTGTACGGCAACTTCTCCGCGTATAACGACAGTATTGAGACGCTGACAGATCAGCAGTTTTATGACGTGATCGCTGATGTCGTTGACACAATGCCAGAGGAGATCACGGTTGCCGGCCCGTTCGTGTTTCATAGCGAATACGACCAGGCTTATTGGGATGATGCCTACGACCCCAAGGGGCGCGAGGCTTATTTGGAGAAGACACGATATGCCAGTAACGCGCAGAAAGCCCTACCCGGGCGAGACGGTGTTCGGCGGGGGCTCGGGGGCAATCTTTCTCGGACGTGGCTCGACAACCTCGCGCGAGACACAGACACCCGAATCAGCCGACTCGTCGGTGACAAGCAGCCCCGCAAAGCCTACGGCGCAACGCCTGACGCCCGAGCAAGTGGAGCAGGGATTGCAAAGCCTGCAAAACCGAGTGGGCTATACGATGGACCAGGACGATCCGATGCGCTACGCAGCGGCGGCGGTGGAGTTGTCGTTGCAGAGAATGTTCAACGAGATGGACAGCCACCCCGATACGGGCGAGCCATCGAAGGCGCAATCAGCGTTGTCGGATACCACTTCTCCAAAGCCCCCAGAACGAGCCTGAATGGCTCCTTCTACGGCAAGGGGCTGAATGGCGCCGAGGCCAAGCGCCTCAATGCGCCAGAGAATGCGGACATCAGACCGCGGGTGTTTTTCTATGTGGATGCTGGCCGTGGAGTGCGGCCAGAGTTTGGTGTTGGCCCCTACCCGCACAGCGTCCAGTTGGACAACCTGTATGACGTGACGGCGGATGCGCTGGGCATTGTGAAATCCGTGCGCGGCATGGCCGACAAGGCCAGCGCCTTGGAGCGCGCTGTGATGGAGGCGGGCTTTGACGGGTACATCCGCCGCGACCCGATTGACCCGCAGCACTACGCGGTGCTGGTTGGCAAGAAGCACTCTGACGTTCCCGTGGTTGCGGCAAATCCGCGCCGCGCGGATGGTCAGCAAAACCTTCAGCCAGCGACTGCAAAGCCAAACGCCAACGCAACGCGCCGCGATGGCGACATGCTGGTGCGCAAGCCTGAAGGCCAAGAGGTCATGGAGGTGATCCGCGCCAAGCAAGCGGGCATCAATGAGGCTGCACCATCGTTTGAGATGAGCTACGGCGAGGCCCGTGTGCTGGCGTCTGAATCCCAGGCGGCTGATGCGGTGTTTGAGTCGCTTGGCGGCACGTTCCGCTTTGGCGAAGCGTCCTACAGCAAGGCTGACTTTGATGAGCTGGGCGCCTTCAATCTGGACATCAGCGACGACCTTGAGAACGAATCGCTGTCGTTCCTGGATGACAAGAAAACCATGAAGGCCATCATCCAGGAGGAGCTGGAGGCTGAGCGCCGCATGGCGGAGAAGGTGCGCGCAGCAGCGGTGGCTTCCGCCCCAGCACAGGACGAGATCGAGAAGGCCGGCTACGCACCAGAAAAGGCTTTCAACCTGGCTGGCGCATTGGTCTATGACGAGGCGGCCCGCAAGTACGAGTACGCCATCCCAACCTTTGCCAAGGGGATCATCCGCGCGGTGCGCGCCCGGGGCGCCAACAAGGAAACGCCTGATGTGACAGTGGAGCAGAGCATGCACACCACTTTTGTCACCAAGGCGCCGAGCCCAGAGATTGCCGAGCGCTTCATCAACCGCCAGGTGGTCGGCGCGTACTTGCAATCCACAGGCTTCGACCTGGCAGACGCCTACCGCAAAGGCACGATCCAAAAGATCGCATCCACATGGAAGGCCATCTCCAAGCACGCCGGTTTTTTCAAATTGCCAGCCCGCTCTGGCAATCTTGATTTTGAGTCGGTGGCCAAGGAGATGGGGGCCATGAAGGGCTACGACATCACGACCGAGGATCTTGGCTACCTCACTATCGTGACCATGCGCAAGGATGGCAAGCAGCCATTCAAGGCTGAATACTCCTTCCATGGCCGCGAGATCGAGTGCTGCACCATGGGCCTGGAGGGTTCCGGTGGATTGGGCACGGAGTTCTATGCTGTGCTGTCGCAGATCGCTGAGAACGCAGGCAAGCGCTTCGTTCCTGATGCGGTGCTCTCTGGCGTGAACACCTACCGCCGCACCGAGCAGGCCATGAGCTACGCCCTCAAGAGTGGCCGCACCGATGTGCTGCTGCCAGGCCCGCTGACGCGCGTGTATGGCTACAACGAAACTCCCGCCACCCAGCAGGACCACGACACCAACATCGCCCGCCTGGCCATCGCTGGCATGCGCAATGCCGAGGAGCTTTTCCCGGAGGTGCGCCGCCTGAGTTACGACCCGGCAACCGACAGCTTCACCGACTCGCGCGGCCAGGATGCCGAGGCTCAGGTGAAGGCCGCCTTGGCCGATCCAGAAGCCCGTGCCATGGGCTTGGGCCGATCCACCCTGGCGCGTGCCGTGCTGACCAGCGACATCATCAGCGGCAAGCTGACCGCGGCCGATGTGACGGAGTTTGAAAAGCCGGTGGCCTACTCCATGGCTGATGTGGGCATGGATGAACCCATGGCTGAATCCTGGGGTGATGAGCGCGGCGGCATGACGCCGCAACTGCGCCGCTTCATTGCCGGCAGCAAGATCGTGAATGAGGATGGCCTGCCAACCGTGATGTACCACGGCACCGGGCGAGACATCCAGGCGTTCCGCGCCAAGCAGGCTGGGGCCATCTTCGTGACCTACAACCCTAAGTTTGCCGACGACTTCGCTGCCCTGTCGGTGGACTGGATGCGTGCGAACTGGCGCGAGGTTCTGACACCGGAGCAAATCGAGGCTGCAAAGAAGCAGGCCGCGGCAGCCATCATGGCTGACAAGTCCATCAAGATGTCCGAGCGCAAAGCCATGAAGCAGGCCATCATGGACGGCACGCCGACCGGCGCGGCAGAGGATGCCATGGCCGAGGCCGCGGCCAATGCCATGCCCAGCGGCGAGAACATCATCCCTGTGTTTGTGCGCGCCACGGCGCCGTTTGACTTCCGCATCCCATCCATGGTGCAGGATGTGATCTACACACTCCAGGACCGCCAAGGTGTTGAGTCTGGCGGCGAGGTGGAGATCCAGCTCGTGAAGGAGGGCGGTCAGCGCATGAAGGTCAGCGAGGACGACCTGGAGATGGCGCTGCGCTCCGGCATGTGGGAGTTCATCGAGTCGCCAGAGATCCAGGCAGTGATCCGCGATGACCTGGCCCACGATGGCTTTTTCGTGAAAGAGAACGGCCAGGTGAACTTGGCGGTGTACGAGCCAAGCCAGCTCAAGTCGGTGTTCAACCGTGGCACTTATGACCTAGGCGATGACCGTCTGAGCTACAGCCGCGCAGCATTGGATGGCTACATAGATCAACGCAACAAGACAATGCCCGTCGTTTCCCCTGCGTCGCAGATGGAGAATGACATCGAACTGGCGGGAGAGGCTATCAGTGCTGCGCTTGGCGAGATGGAGGGCGGGAGCAAGGAGCGCCTGCCGGTTCCGCTTGGCCGCGTGCCGCATGTGCTGACCATGCTTGGGGCGGCCAACCAGATGATGCACATCGACACTGCCATTGTGCGCAAGGTGCTGATGGACAAGCACTCGGAGGACTTTGCTGGCGTCACGCCGGAGCAGTTCGTGCGCGCGCTCTACCAGCCAGCACTGGTGCTTCGAGGCCGTGCGGCAGGTGAGTTTGAGATCATCGCCAGCCTGACCAACAAGAACGGCCCGATCATTGCGCCGATCAAGACGAACACAACGTTAGGCGCGCGGCCGAACATCAGATCTTCGGCTGTAATGTCGGCCTATGCGCGCAAGGTAGTTGGCGCTGGAGACTCTATTCTGAGTCGCATCAAGAATGGGGCCTTGCTTTATGCGGACCCTGTGCTGGCACAGTTTGCGCTGACTGGTCGTGGCCCTGCGCACACCCAAGGGATCATAACGAGGGAGGCTCAATTCTCCTCTGCTCCCCCCCGGGGTGCGCAGCCTGGTGATGGCGATGCCATCGAATTCTCCGCGCCATCGGCCGGGATCAACGCTCTAAGGGCACAATTCCTTCGATCTCCCCCGGCCGCCTCGCGGACTGATAATGTAAACCAGCCTGATCTATCTGTCAAGCCGCTGAATCCAAACTTCGTGGGATGGGATCAGGTTCGCGGGTACATCATCGACGGCATCTCTCAGCGCAAGGTCAAGGATGACGTGGCGCTCATGCGCTGGATCGGGGATCGCTACAAGGGTGACTGGTCGGATGCGCCCAGCTTCAGCCGCGCGGACATCGAGGAATCACCGAACTTCCGCCGCTGGTTTGGTGAGAGCAAGGTAGTGGATGCCGAGGGCAAGCCGCTGGTGGTTTATCACGGGACGGCTGCCGACATCACCGCCTTCGATGATCGACCTACCTTCTTTGCCGCAGACTCCGAGATGGCATCGCGGTACGCCGAGGGATTTGGCGATGATCGCGGGCGCGCTGGCGCCAATGTGGTGCCGGCCTACCTGTCTCTGCAAAACCCCAAGGTCGTTGACTTCCTGCCACCCAACACGCAGAGCTGGTATGCAAAGAAGCGCCGAGCCCTACTGAATCAAGGGTATGACGGCATGATCGTCGGCGGCAATGTCTTTATCGCCTTCCGTCCCGAGCAGATCAAGTCCGCCATCGGCAACCGAGGCACCTTCGACCCCGCAGATCCGCGCATCAGCTACTCGCAGGCTGCTGGCTACGACATCCCCGAGGAGTCGTTTGCCTACAAGGCCCGTCGCAAGATGCAGGACTATTTCATCCGAGCCCGCCTGGTGCAGGAGGCCATTGCATCGCAGGGTGGCGTGGTGGATGAAACCACCGACTTCTACCGGGCCGAGGAACTGAGCCACGGCCGCATCGGTGCTCTACTGCAAGACTTTGCAGATCAGCAGGTTCAACCCCTGATGGAGAAGGCAGTGGAGTTCGGCATCGAGCTGGATGAGCTGTCGCTGTACGCCTATGCGATGCACGCCAAGGAGCGCAACGCCTACATCGCCAGCATCGACCCCAAGATGCAAGACGGCGGATCTGGCATGACCAACGATGAGGCAGACAGCATCCTCGACCTGGTGAAGCTGTCTGGCGACCAGGCCAAGTTTGAGGAGCTGCACTCTGACCTGATGGCCATTACCCGCGGCAACCGCCTGGCGATGCTGGCCGATGGGCTCATCACGCAAGATGAGTTCGACAAGCTGGAAGGCGCCTACGACTACTACATCCCGCTGCGCGGCTTTGAGCTGATGGACGAGGACGGCAAGCCCACCGGCCGCAGCCCTGGCAAGGGCTTCAACATCCGCGGGCCTGAGACGCTGAAGGCCAAGGGCCGCCGCTCTCGCGCGGGGCAACTGGTGGAGAACGTCATCAGCGACTACCAGCGCACTGTGGTGCGTGGTGAGCGCAACCATGTGGCCAAGGTGTTCCTGAACTTTGTGCTGTCCAACCCAGACGATGCGCTGTGGGAGATTGACGCCACCACCACGCGCAAGTCGCTGGACCGTCAGACCGGCCGCATCGCGCGCAACACCGTCATCGAGAAGGGTGAGGACACCATCTCGGTCAAGATCCAGGGCCGCGAGATCTACATCAAGATCAAGGACGACTTGCTGCTGCGCGCCATGCGCAAGACCTACACCGACGAAACTGGCGAGATGGCCAACGACCTGATGCGCTCGGTGGGTCTGTACTCCAGCCTGCTGCGCAACACGTTGACGCGCTACAACCCAGAGTTTGCGGTGGTCAACGCCATGCGCGACTTCGGCTTTGGTGCTACGGCGGCGCTGGACGCGCTTGGCGAGAAGGGTGCTGCAAAATTTGTAGCGCACTACGCAGGCGCCATGGCGGTTTCTGCCAGAAATGAAAGCAAGAAACTGGACGCCACCCGCGAGTGGGACAAGTGGTTCCTGGAATACAAGGCCGCAGGCGGCACGACGAGCGGCTTCTATGCCAAGGGCTTGGAGGAAATCAGCGGCGACATCCGCGACATGATGATTGAGGCCGGAGCGCAGCCCAAGGATTTCACCGAGAAGATGCGCTTCAACAAGGCCACGCGGGCCGCCAAGGCCGCTTTGCGGGTGCTGGAGTACGCAGGGTCCGTCTCGGAGAATGCGGCCCGTGTAGCGGCTTATCGCACGGCGCGCGAGATGGGCAAGACGCCATCCCAGGCTGCGAGCATCGCCAAGAATCTGACCACCAACTTCGACCGCAAGGGCGAGTATGGCCAGATCCTGAATGCGCTGTACCTGTTCTACAACGCCGGCATCCAGGGCACCCAGAAAACCCTCCAGATGTTCCGCAATCCCAAGATCATGGGCTACATGGCTGGCGTCACCGCCGCCTCCGTGGGCCTGGCCCTGGCCAGCGCGACAGCCGGTGGTGATGACCCAGATGATGGCATGGCCTATTGGGACAAGATCCCAGCCCACGTCAAGGAGCGCAACATCATCATCATGCTGCCGCCTGGCGTGCAGGTGGAAGGCGCAGAGGAGGTGGGCACCAAGGGCCGCTATCTGACCATTCCGGTCCAGTACGGGCTGAACATCTTCCATGTGTTCGGATACCAGATTGCGGACGTGATTCGCAACCAGCAGGACAAGACCCGCGGGGTGGGTCTTGCCAAGGGTGGCATCAACATGGCTTCGGCCGTGGCCGGGTCATTCAACCCATTCGGTGGGGCGGTGGACCTGACCAACGAATCGAGCCGCATCCAAGCCATCCTGCCTACGGTGTTCGACTTCCCGTACCAGCTCGTCTCTGGCACCAATGCCTTTGGTCGTGATGTGGCTCCGTTCAAGTCGCCATTCGACAGCAAGCCAGACAGCCAGAACTCCAATGTGCGCCAGGCTGGCGCGCCATCGGAGAAGGTGGCGCAGTGGCTCAATTCGGTGACGGGTGGGTCTGCCTACGAACCAGGGGTCATCGACATCTCTGCGGGCACGGTGGAGAACCTGGTGCGCAACCTGACCGGAGGCACGGGCATGTTCATCTATGACGTGCTGGCACTGACAGGCAAGAGCGTGGACACCTACACAGGCGGCGACCCGGATCTGTTTGTGCGCGACATCCCTGTGGTGCGCCGCGTGCTGGGCGAGACTGCGGGCGATGTGGACCAGGGTCTGTTCTACGAGCGCCGCAAGGCCATCCAGGAGGCTCGCGCCATCCAGAAGGGTGCAGAGGAGGCCGACGCAGAGATCACCAACCCAGAAACCCTGGCGCTGGCATCCATGAACAAGGACGCATCCAAGTACACCCGCTGGCTGTCCGAGATCCGCAAGGAGATGGCGGAGATCAAGCGCGACCCAGAGCTTTCTAACGTGGAGCGCCAGACCCGCATCCGCGAACTGAGGGCTCAGCGCGACAGTCTGACCGCCGAGTTCAACCGGAATTTCATGGAGGTGATGCGGGAGGAGTTCGCTTCTTCTTCTGCCCGCTAGTTAACCAATAAAATTGATGGGTAAATCACATGCAACCATCAACGATGCCGCAACCCACCCTTCCCAACTCCTTGGCCAGCCAGGTAGATCCTGTCGTTCAGTTCATCGCTGCCAGACTGGATGCCTTCAACTCTGACATCCAGGAGATCAAAGGGGTGCAAAAGGAGATGGCGGCCAACTTCACCAAGTTGATCGTCATCGAGGAGCGGCAAACAGCCACCATGGCGGGGCTGGAGCGGGCATTCAAGGCGTTGGAGAAGGTGGAAACCAAGTTGGAGGCATACACCAGCGCGAACCGCGAAGCCTGCCAGGCGCTGGAGAAGGAAAACGCCGACCTGGCCAAGCGCGTGGTGGAGTTGGAGAAAAGCGAGCCATTGCAGGTGCAGACCAGCAAGTGGGTTTTGGGTGCCTTGTGGGGCAGCTTGGGGTTGTTGGCTGCATTCCTCGTTCCGCGCATGCTGGAAAGGCTGTTCTCATGAGCAAGCCATCCAAAGTCCCCAAAGCCCTGGCAGGCTCTCTGGCCGCCCTGGTCATGCTGGCCGCAGGGGTCAGCATCCAGAACGCAGAGCCCACACCCGAAGCGCTGCGCAACGAGTACATCCAGGCCGTGGCAGCCGACCAGACGACCAGCATGGCCGTGAAGATCGCCATGGTCATGGGCTCGCAGTACGAGAGCAGCGGTAAGCACATCGGCAAGCCTTACGTGGACAAGATGGGGCGCGGCCAGCCGCTGACCGTGTGCAACGGAGTCACCGGGCCGGAGGTGGTGGCAGGGCGGTACTACACGCCCGCAGATTGCATGCGGATTGAAAAGCGCCGCTACCTGTTGGCAGAGGCCGCGGCCGCACGCATGCTGACCTACTGGCAGACCTACGACGACTTCGCCCGCGCAACGTTCATCGACTTCATCTGGAACAAGGGTGAAGGCAACTTTGAGACGAGCACGATGCGCGTCCTCGCCAACCGTGGGCAGCTTGATGCGGCCTGCCGACAGAACCCGCGCTGGGACAAAGGGACAAAGAATGGCGTGCTCCAGGTGCTGCCCGGGCTCCAGATCCGCGGCGATTCCAACGGCGAGATTTGCGCCGACTGGAGGGTTCGATGAACCCCATCCTGACCTACATCATCCTCACCTGGTGGAGCATCCCATGGTTTACACCCATCTCGCCGCTGCCATTGTCGGCGCTGCCATCGCGGCCGTTGGAGCCTGGCAGGTTCAAAGCTGGCGCTACGGCGAGCAGATCGCCAGCACCAACGCTGAGCACGCAAGGCAAAGTGAGGCTTCGGCCAAACGCGCGCTGCGCATGACAGAACACTATCGGGAGAATGCAGATGCAGCATTACGAAAAGCAGAGGAGCGCCTGGCCCAAAACAAGCGCGATGCTGACCGCCTGCGTGGTGAGCTTGATGGGCTGCGGGGCGACCTTGCCTCAGTGCCAGAACGAATCACCAGTGCTACCCGCGAGGCCGTCGATCAGTACGCCACTACCGCAACAGTCGTATTCGACCAGTGCAGCCGACGATATAGCGAAGTGGCGCAAGCAGCTACAGGCCACGCCTCTGATGTCAAAACCTTGATGGAGGCGTGGCCGAAGGATTGATGGTGGCCGGTGCTGATCTCCGGCTTGCGGCGTGGCACTTACTCCGCGCTTGGCAGGTTCACTTGGATCGAGGATTTGAAATCCTCTCTGACTACCACCTATGCAGTACCTGGGGCATCCCCATTGCTGGGAGTTACCGTCTCTGGCCCATCTCGCTGCGCATCAGCCTGCGCATTCACCATCATTGAAGCGGACTGGGGTCGAACCAGCGGCATCGCTACAGAGAGAGCGTAGTGCCAGGAGGACTTATCTACGGGTACATCCTTCGCGTTGCGCAGCCTGCGCCACCTACTTTGTTTCGTCCCCATTTGCGTGCGCACGCTCTTGGTTCCTACTGATTTCAGCTCACACCGCTTCAATGATGGCCCCGGCGCTGGGCCGGGACGGCGGGGGGCGGGGCTTTCACCCGCTGCTGCCAATGGCATCTGCTGACGAACACCGGCTATCAGCTCCGGTGAGGCAATTCACAGCTTGGCACCCCGAGTCGCAGCACATGGGCAACGCTGTGAATCACACTGCGAGTTTGTATTGTAAACCCAAATGATTTACTAAATCAAGCGGGCTATGTCTTCGGCCTTGGTCCGGTAGTACACATTCATCAACAGCGACAGATCCTTGTGCCTGCTGATCTTTGCCAATGTCATCACGTCCACCTTCTTGGCCAGGTGGGTGAGGGCGGTAGCCCGGGCGTCGTGAAAGGTGAGCCCTTCAATCAGGAGCTGCCGGGTCAACTTGCTGAAAAGCACCGACCCCTCATTTGGGCTCACGGTGAACGCCGGCCTTTGCAGCAGCTTGTGCGCAATGCGGCCGACCGGGATCTCGTCTTTGGATCTGCCGCTGGTCTTGGTTTTCACCGTCACTACACGCCGCCCCGGGTCGTACCCCTCCGGCGCAGCCAGCACCTCCTGGAGGCGCATGCCCGTGCGCAGGGCGATGTGGAAGGCGTCGATCATCTCCTTGGTCTTGCCATCCCTGTCAGCGCGCAGCACGCGGCGGATCTCACGCCAGCCCCACAGGCTCTTGCGAGACTCGTTTTCCTTGGGCAGCTTTACGCCTTTGAATGGGCTGGCCTCGATCCACTCCCACTCATCGCAGGCTACGGAGAACACATTGCGCAGCAGGTTGGCCTCGCGGTTCACCGTGGAGCCGGAGACGGTCTTGAGCCTGGCATCACGCCACTCTGCAACGCTGGACTTGGAGATGGAGCCGATGGGCGTCTCGCGGCCAAAGAACTCCACGAAGGTTTCCAGCCTGCGGCCTTCCCATTTTGGGTCTGACTTTTTGGAGGACACCTCGGTAAGGTACTTCTCAGCCGCAGCGCCAAAGGTGCGCCACCCAGACTTGAGCTGGCCGACCGAAGCCTCCTGCTCGAGCGCCCATTGTTGAGCTTCCCGCTTGGTCTTGAAATTCTTGCTGGCTCGGCGGCCATGCCGCTCGATCTCTGCGCGCCAGCGCCCGCTGTCCAATTGCCTGAAGTACGCCATGTGTGATCCCGCTTTTTTGGCGGGATTGTGGCGGGAATTTTGGCGGGGAGCAAACAGCCACCAAAGAGAAAGACCCCGTACCTACTAGGAGGAACGGGGTCTTAATGTAACCAAAACGTGTGTTCTGGTGCCCGGGGCCGGAATCGAAACCGTTGTTGGTATTGGTTATCCGGGCGGTTGGCGGAAAAGAGGCGGGGCTATACCGGGTGATGTGTATGCCATTTCAGTCCTCAAATGTCGGCACCTTGCACCAGTGCGTCCACCACACCGGGCCGGCTCTCAAGATTCCATAGTTCGCTACCCCGCTCGGTCGATGAATGAGTTGCAGCTTCTGGCCGCGCGGTGTTCTCTCGTCAATCGGCTTCCAGTGGTAGCTCTTGTCCACCACCACGCTGGCAGTGCTGTCGATGTCGTGGTTTTCTGCCATGTCTGGCTCCAGCCCTTTCAAATCAAGCGCCTGCAGCTATGTTTTCTGTAGCATCCTGGCCTACCACGGTGGACAGCCTGGCCAAGCCCTTGGCGGTGATGCGAACCTGGGTGCTTGTCCACTCGGTGCCGTCGCTGCGCTCGCCGGTCGTGACCTTGTGCTCCAGGTGGCCAGAGGAGATGCGCGCCTGATAGGCGAGATACCCTGAACCCATGGGGCGGCGGTACACCCACCCGTTTTCCAGCAGGAACTTTGTCAGCGTGCGGGGTGGAACCTGGAGGGTCTTGGCCGCGTCGGTGATGCACATGGAGCCATCTGAGCGGGCAATCCGCTCAAAGCCCTCCACAATGGGGGCGGTCTGTGCAATCAGCTTCTGCTGCTCCTCGATCCTCTCCGCCTGGTCGGCAGCCAGACGCAGCGCCTCCGCCAGGGTTTGTGGGACTGCCGGGGCGATTGGAGCGCCGTAGCCACCCGTCTTGCGGATGGTTGGCAAGACTTCGCCAGTGACCCAGCGCTTGAAGCGCTTGGCCTGCGGCTTGCGGCTGGTCAGAGTCAGGCTGTAAAGCCCGGACTCGTTGATGACATTGACCCGATCATTGCCGCGAGAGAAGCCCTCAATAGAAATTAGGGCTTGCTCATCAGGGTCCAGGCGCTTCAATGCCATGGTGACATTGCCAAGATCCAGTATCGCGCAGACATCGGCAGCGACAAACCAGGTGTCGCCGTCCACCTGGACCGCGCGAACCGCCATGCCGTCAAAGGAAAACGGGGTGATGCTGGTGCTCATTGCTTTTCTCCTTCGGTTTTCGATTGGCCGCGCAGGTAGTCGGTGATGTCCTGGTCCAGCCAGACTGGACAGCGCCAGCTACTACCCGGGGCGCGGGGCGGGAACCCTGGCGCCTTCACCACCACGTCCCGCGCACGACGCCGGGAGCAGCGCCACAGCAAAGCGATGTCATCGAGGTTCAAGGTTTTCGGCATTGCCATAAATCACACTCCGTTCGCAATTTCATGCGCTTCTCTGTGGTGCTTCACGCACAGCCAGACAACATCAAGCGGTCTGCTGTAGTCAGGGTGGTGGCCTTGCGGCTTCCCGCAGCACTCCGGCACTGCGCAGACAGGCCATGGGATTACACGCCCATCGCGGACGGCATTACCAAGCGCGACGCGCGCTTTGCTCCTCTCCGGGCGAAGACCGCGCTGCGAAACGGTGTTTTTCCTGGCTGATAGCTTGCCAGCCTCGCTACGCAACCACTCTTGCTTCTTTGCCTTCCCGCGTTCTGATGCCGCGTAGCGTTGCTTGGCCTCTAAGGCTTTCTGGCTGCGAGCCTCATATCGCGCTCTGGCATCCTTGTGAGCAGACTTCCCCGCTTCTGTCTGCGCGTACTCGGCCCTTGCCGCGACTCGGTGCGGCATAGCCCCGCGCATTCTGTCGTAGGCTCTGATGCGGTCTAGGTTGGCAAGCCGGTATGCCAGTGAACTGGCCTTGATGCACTCTTTGCACCGGCTCTTGTTGCTGGCGTAGAAGTCTGTGACAGCCTTTGTGGTGTTGCATTGCTTGCAGTGCATGGCTCACTCCTAAAAAGGAATTTCACTGTCAAGGTCATCGAACCCGGAGCTGCTATTCGCAGGGGCCGGCGCTGGAGCGCTTTGCTGCGGCCGTGGAGCGCTTTGCTGGCGTGGGGCGGGGGCCTGGCCTTGGTCATAGCCATTGCCGCCTTGCTGGCCATCCTGGCGGGCTCCCAGCATCCGCATCTGGTCGGCGCGGATCTCGGTGGTGTAGCGCTCCACACCATCCTTGTCCGTCCACTTACGGGTGCGCAGGCCGCCCTCGATGTAAACCTGGCTGCCCTTGCGTAGGTACTGGCCGCAGATTTCCGCCAGGCGGCCGGCCACGCTGACGCGGTGCCACTCGGTGGCCTCCTTCATCTCGCCGGTCTGCTTGTCCTTCCACTTGTCGGTGGTGGCCACGGCCAGGTTGCAGGATGCGGTGCCATCAGGGAAAGTTCGCATTTCGGGGTCGCGGCCCAGGTTGCCGATGATGATGGCTTTGTTGACTGAGGACATCAGAATGCTCCTTGTGGTTCGGGTTTGCCGCTGAGTGCGGCATTCAGCGCAGAAATGGGGTGAGGTCAGGGGCGGTCCAGCCTTCGGGCTTGGCGATCTTTTGAGTGCCGGGGACAAACACGGGCTTGCCGTCCACCAGCTTGGCGTCATTGCTGTCCAGCACAGCCTGGTCGGCTCCGTCTTTGTCGTAGCCCAGCAGGAATGCCAGGCCATTGCCGGTTACTTCGCGGTCGCACAGGCCGTCCAGGAACTCGGCATGCTTGCCCTCGATGACGCGGGCCTTGGCGACGCCCTTCTTCAGGAGGTCTGCGATGTGGGCCAGCAGGCGGATGGATGCGCTCGCCTCATCAATCGCTTGCTCCGGCAGGTTCAGCTCGATGCAACCCAGCGCCTCGACCATCTCCTCGATGTCGCATCCAAGCTGCACGGAGAACTGGTCTTGGTTGCCAGGCTCTTTGCCGCAAGCGGCCAGCCATGCTGCTGTGCGTTGAAAGTTCGTCATTCGCCAATCTCCTTTTGCGCTGGGGCGGTGGTGGTTTCTTCGACCTTCACGCCAGCCAGGGCCAGCTCAAAGGTGTCGTCGGGGTTTGCAACATCAACCAAAATGGTTGACTTGGCGACGTGACTACGCGCCACGGCGGGGTTTGTTGCGCGCACCAGGCGGCGGGTTTCGCCTTGTGTGACGACATAGATGCGTTGGTTTGCGGCCATTTCTTCTCCTAAAAAAACTGTTGCAGGTTGGTGAGGATGCCGTGTGCGGCCTGCTCGGTGCAGCGGCCATCCTTGAACTTCTTGATGCTCTCCGAGTGGATGCGCTTGAATGCCTTGGCCTTGTTGATGGAGTCAATAGAGTCTGGCCTTGGGGTCTTGCGCAGCAGCTCGCGTACTTGGTCTTTGGGATTCATTGGTTCACCTTCAGTCGCAGACTGCCGGACAGGCAGAATCCATCGCTCGCTCGGTACACCGTCCCGGTGATGACATCGGCAAGCAGATCGACTCCATCCAAATCCAGCTTTACAAAATCACGCTTCTGGTCATCAAGACCAATCACCTCAAACGCGAATGTGCGCGCGGTTTTGAGGAGAGGCACATCGCTCAAGGTGATGCAGCCCTCTCCGGTGATGCGAACGTAATCCGCCTGTTCTTTTGAGCGGTATGTGCCTTGCATGGCATGGAGAAAGGGTTTCTTCACGCGGCCTCCAGTTGCTTGAATGTGCGGTGATCGTTGGCGAAGCTCAGCAGGCATTCCTGGTAGTACGCTTTCGCGTGCTCGATCTTTTCAAAGATGCGGGCCTCGATTTCGAGGTCGCGCTCGATGGTCCAGGTGGTCAGGCGCAGGTGCTCCGGGATGTGGTCAACCAGGTGCAGCTCAATGGGCTCGTAGCCGATCAGGTGCTCTGGTGTTTCAACCATGCAGTAGTTGACCTCCCACACATCCAGATCCCACAGTGCCATGTAGCCGCGCATCTGCCACTCGTAGGTTTTGTCGGGGCAGTCCTCCGCGAAGGCGTTGAACGTCTTGAGGGACCATGCCGACTTCACATCGTGGCCCACGCGGCGCACCAGATCCACGGCGTCTGGCTCGCCGGTCAGGCCATTGAGTGTGCGGCGCTCGGTGTTTTTGACCAGGCTCAGCCCGCGGACACGGTTGATGAGGGCTAGGGACTCTGCCTCCACCTCGTTGCCCTTTTGGGTTTCCTTGCTAGAGAAGGTGAACTCCACGCCATAGATTTCCTGCTTGGCCAGGGTGCGGATGGCTGTCTTGGCGCCCTTGGACAAAGGCCCTTCGGCCTTGGTCTTGGGCTCGGTCATGATGTCTGCCAGTGATGAGCAGCGGAAATTGATCTCACGCATGTTGGGGCTCCTTTGCTTGCACGTCTGTGACTTGCTCGATCTCTGCTGCGCGCTCGCGGCAGGCGGCCTTGAGGGCTCGGTAGCCACCGGCATCCTTGGCTGCTGTGGCCTTGGCTCCGTGCTCCGAGAAAATCTTGTCCAGCTCGGCGCGCGTCTTGGCTGCTTGAACCAGATCCAGCGCTGCGGTGATGTCAAACCCGGTATCAACCGGCGCGGCGGACTGCGGCTGGTCCGAGATGCCCTCTCCGCCATCGGTGTTGAGGTAGTGAACGGCCTGGTCCAGGCGGTCGGTCTTGGGCCAGTATTTGCTGGCGCGCTTCACGACCGTCTTGCGGATCATCTCGCCCTCGTCGGTTTTCCATGGGCCTTTTTCGCCCTTCATCCATGCCTCGCTGCGGGCGCGGATGGCAAACACCTCGTCAATCGTCATGGTTTCCGTGAGGTAGTCGCCGTCTGCCGTCTTGGCCACGCAGTACACGCCCACCACAGGGCCGCGATCTCCGCCGAACGGGTTGAAGGTGTGGGTTGGAGGCTTGTCGTAGCCATTCAAGGCGAAGTGGTCTGCCTGGCGCACCAGCTCAGCCTTGGCCCAGCGAATGGAGCCGCTGGCCACGGCCAATTCGATCAAGCCCATGTAGCTGATTTCCAGCACGATGCCCGTTTTGCGCGGCACGAGGTAGGCGTGCTTGCGCGCTGGGTTGAGTGACAAGCCGATGGCCGCGACGTTGACCACCGCGTTGACAACCGACTGCCGGTTGCGCATGGCCATGCTCATTGCGAAGCTGTTGGACTCCAGGATTTGGACGGCAAAGCTGGCTTCGCGGTCGAAGGAGATGGACTTGTCGCTCAGCACGGACAAGAACTGGTCCCGCGTGCCGTAGATGTCCTGCGTCAGAACTTGAATCTCATTGCTCATGTTTCGCTCCTGATTAACCTGTCAACCGAAATGGTAGTCGAAAGGCGAAAAAAAAGCAAGCGATTTGCTTGCTCTTGAAATACGGGCCGTTACTTTTTCTCTACATCTTGTGCATGTTCATAGCCATTAGCACACGGCCCAGCACCAGCAGACCGGACTTCAGCGGGTTCTCTACGCGCTGCGTCTTGTACATGGGGTTGTCGCTGATGATGTCGTAGCTGCCGTCGATGTTTCGCTGGATGCGTTTGATGAAAAGCTCGTCCTCGCGCAGCAGGATATACACGCCGTCGATTTTGAGCTGGGTGATTCCCGTGTCCACCAAAAGGATGGACCCATCCTGGAATGTGTCAGCCATGCTGTCGCCCTTGGCTGTGACCACGGCCAGGCGCTCGTAGCTGGATGCGGTGATGTTGGTGCGCAGCCAGCGCTTGGAGAAGGTGATGTTCTGCACCGTCTCCTCCTCGTGGTCCATGCGGGCGCCGTGGCCCATGGATGCCACAACGTTGAGCATGGGGACGGTGATGGTGGTGTCGGTCATCTGAGCCACCTTGCTCTCCATCGGGGTATCGATGGTGCCGATGGGCAGGCCAAAGACCGTCTCGATCTTTCTGGCCATGGCGTTGCCGATGTTCTTTTTCTGCTTGTCTGACCCCACCAGGTTCATGTACTGGCGGGTGACGCCCAGCTTTTCTGCTACGGCGGCCTGGCCGCCATGGCGCGCGATGATGTCTCGCAGGTACTCGTACCGATTTTGATAGATGTTCGTGACCATAGATACCTCTCGGGTTGGACTATAGACCACCGCGCAGGTTGACGGTTCAATAATCCGGGTTTGATTGAGCAACCAAAACGGTTTACATTCATGGGATGAAGAACTTTCACGACTTTTATTTTGGGATGGACAGCGCGCAACGAAGCGAGCTGGCCAAGAAGGCGGGCACCAGCATTCACTACCTGGAGCGGATCGCTGGAGCCTTTGCCTTGCCGTCTTTTCGTATGGCCAAAAAACTGGTGGATGCTTCCGGGAAAAAGATCAGCTTTGAATCGCTGATTGCAACCTGGGAAAAAAAGCATGGCGCTCTCTGAGCACCAGGTCCAGTCGGCCTATTTCGCTTGGGCGCGTGCTCACCCGGAGGCTCGCCGCGCCTACGCCATTCCGAACGGTGGCCAGCGCAATCTCCTCACAGCCGTGAAGCTGAAGAAGGAGGGCGTGCGGGCTGGGGTTCTGGATGTGTGCTTGCCGTTGCCCCGTGGTGGGGCGGCAGGGCTTTACATCGAGTTCAAGGCTGGCAGGAACACGATGTCAGATGAGCAGGCCGTGGAGGCGGATCTGCTTGTGAGGGATGGGTACGCCGTGGCTGTGTGCTGGGACACGATGACTGCCATTGAGCTGACCCAGAGCTACCTGCGCGGGGAGATTGGGCCGGTGTTCATGATGATGAAGAAGCGCTCGAAGTAGCATCGCCCAACCTTGCTCGGCCTGCGGTGATGGCCTCCTTGCCGATGCGAACGCACGGGCGTTCTTCACCCCATGCCTCCTCGCCAGCCTCGGCAAGATCATCCAGCGCCTCCACCAATTGCAGAATCAGCGCATCGTCTTGCTTGCGGACTTCGGCTTCGATGGCGCTGGCAAAAGCGATTTCGCACAAGTAATACTCGCACCAAAGCTGCTCAATTTGTTCCAGCGTCAGCATTGCTGCCTCCCTTCTGCGTGATCCCGTGGGCAGCTTCTGCTTCAAGCCATCCAAGTTTGAACAGTCTGTATTCAGATTCAGTCATCGCGCATGGAGATGCTGGCGGTAGCGGCTCCCGCACAACTGGCTGTTGCACTGCTGCGAGCGTCTTCCACATAGCAACCTCTGCGCTTGTCGCTGGTTGGCACCCGCCATCTTTCCAAACGAGTACATCAATACCCGCTCGGTTTTCAATGGTGAAGCCAAGGTTTACTGGCTGTGGTGTGCCCCACTTTGCGAGGGCTTCCACTACAAGCGCATAGGTGCTGTCATCGCCCTTTTGGCGCAAGGAGTACACCAGATCATCAACGTCTTTTTTGCTTGGTGTGTTGCTCATGGTTTGCTCCTTGCCAATTGCTCCTTGCCAAAATCTCACGCTCCAGAATCTCCGTGTGCCGCGTTACCTCATCGCTCAGGTAATCCGGGAACACTACCTTCGATGCCAACATTGCGCTTTCCATTGCGGACAGCAGGCGCATGAGGCTCAACAACTCAGGTGTGGTCATACCTTACCTCCCTGTGCGGCTTTCTGTCCTGCCTCATACCCGCGTCGGTAGTGCTTCTGAAACTCTTGTTCCATGGTGTCGGTGGGGATCACGATTTTCTCGGCGCGGAGCGTGCCCCACTTTGCAAGGACTGCGCGGGCGAACTCCACAGGGTCAGCCACACCCATACGCGCCATTGGCATCCACATCTGCCAGATTTCCGCATCTGTCGGTGTGTTGCTCATGGTGTGTCTTTCTTGGTTTGTTGCTCCGGCACCCAAATCTGCACGCATTTCTCTGTGCGCGGCAGTTTGTTGTCGCATTCGTCTCTGCCTTGGTCGCGCACCCATGTGGCAAAAAACGCCATAGCAAGTGCCCCGATCAAAAAACCCATCAGAAAGTCTGTTGAATCACGCATCCTTGCCTCCCTGTGCGGCTATGACTGCGTCGATTGCTTCCCGCAGCGTCTTTCCGTAACCCGTAACATCGTCCGTAGATACTTCAACCTCCCCGTCGTGTGGCCGATCAATGACGACGCAAATGCTTACAGGGCCAGCAAGCGCAAGCCAATCCAGTCGCGCCGCATCCTCCAGCACGCTGCCTGCCGCCTTTGCCGTGAGGGAAGGCTGGGGTGTAGTCCAGAGCGGCACTACCTCATAGAGTTCACCTCGGCCCGTTGCCATCATGTCGTTGGCTTCTTCGCGGGCCACGTCCGGGCTGGTGCGAATGTCCTCCCATTCTTCAACGCTTTCATCGTCGGTGATTTGGCGTATGCCGTAGCAATCCGGCTTGCGGTCAAAGCTGACCTGATCCAGCATCACTGTGCGAGCCAGTGCTACGCATGTTGGGCATGGCTCCTGCGCCTCCTGCTGGGGTGCTGCCATGGCCGACTGAAACCGGCCCCAAGCCTTATCGACCGCTGGCTTGTGCAGCGCCGTCATGCGCTCCTGCACATCATCCAGCGCGTCGGCGCGACCGTATGAGCTTGACCACTCCGGGCGCTCGTGGCCCAACACCTCGTCCAGCAGGGCGTCGATGAAGTCTTCCGCATCGTCTCGCTCGCGCAGCGCTTCGTCTAACATATCCCCTGGCGCTGCCTTGGTGGCGGCTTGCATCGCGGCCACGCACAGCCGAACGTAATCTGGCACCTCCTCTGGGCGTGCCATTGCTGCTGCCCACTGCACTTCCAACGGGCTGCCGGGCTCTGGTATAGGGAATGCGTCACGGCACTCGGCTAGTAGCTTGACGCGGCTTTCCTCGGCTTCCAGCTCTGCAATGCGGGCGTGCTGGCGGCGCAGTTCTGCTGCTGCTTCTGCTGATTCGCGATAGATGCCAGCGCTGTTTGCATCGCACCATTCAGCCAGCCGCAGGGCTGCTGGTTGTGTTTTATCGGTCATGGGTAAATCCAGGTAAAACGCCGCCAGCGCTTATCAATAAAGCGCTAGTAGATATGTTTTTGATAGCGTTTCCAGCTCAGCACTGGTATGCGCCTTCAACGATCTTGTGGCCCTTGCGCTTGCACATATCGCTGGCGTATGGCTGCGTCGATTGCGGAGTCCCATCGACCGTTAAGTTGCAGGCGGATTACAGGTTCCAGTTTTTCGCACTCGCGCCAATTTCCATCTCGCAGGTAGCGATAGCGCGCAGCGTCCCGGGCATCCTGAGCGATGGTGGCCAGCAGCTCGGCTGTCTTGGGGTCTAGGTGGTTGTGTTGCTCTAGGCTGTTCATGCGTTGCTGACGTAGTCGGGGTGAGTGATCAGTGGGACCACTGAGCCGGGCTTTCCGTACCCAATGGCGATGGTCTCGTGTTCGGTGAAGGCGGGGTGCTTCAGGCTGTCGTTCGGTTGGTAGTGCCACGCCCGGACGGGGTGGCCTGACAGGCGCATCTCTATCTCCTGGCGGAGCTTGGAGACTTCGCCGGTGTAGTTGCTGTGCCCCTGCCGGAAACGAGCCTCTGCGTACTCGTCAATCAGGGTCATGATCGGCTTCAGCATGGCACCCACTCCTGGGCTACGGAGCACCAGTAGACACCTCTGGATTCGGTGATGCAGTGCCCCTGCACGACGTCGTCCAGTTGGCCGCCCATCCGGTAGTAGCTCTCTTCCTTAATGGCCACCAGCTTCTCGCCGGGCGCCAGGTTCACGATCACTCTTCGCCCACCTTCGTTGGTGGGGCGGTCTGAGATCACTTTCACGGCTTTGCTCCTTGGGGTTGTTGGTAGTGGGGTTCGTTGGCGCTCGGCCGCAGGCGCCGGCGCCACTCCTTGGCGACTGCGAAGCGCCAGGCTCGGTCCTCTGTGAGGTACTCCACCAGGCTGTCGTACTCGAAGGCGTTGGGCCCGACGAGCTCGCAGGCTCTGGTGGATGTCTCCTCCCGAAAGAAGTCCTCGAACAGTTCACGTTGTGTGGCCATCGCTTTTCTCCAGAAACTCCGTGTAGGTGGGGAGTGAGCCGGTACGCATCTTGTTTTCGGTGCGCTTGCGGTACTCTCGGTACTTGCCGTAGTGCATGCTCTGTCGTTGCAGGTCGTGGTAGGCCTGGAGCTCACGCAGGTCGAACACCTGCTGCGGCGTCGCACGCCAGATGCCGTGATCTTCCTTGTCGGCCCGGATCTCGGCCAGCGCCTTCTGCGCCTTGGCTGCGTAAGCCGCGACCTCTACCCCCATCCCCTCCTCAGCCATCAGTTCAGACTGGTTGGTGATGTAGAGCATGGTGGTCCACTCGTCGGGCCCGAAGTCGCCGGTGGCCATGCCGTTGAGGGCGGCAAACTCCTTGATCCGGTAGGAGCCGTTGCGGCTTTCGGTAATCACCGCTGCGGACTCCACGGCGATCTGGACGGGGTTGTTGCGGGTCGAGCGCACAGTCCGTCTTGCTTTCTTTCTCATAGCCAATCGTTACCTGCTGTGATTTCGTGGTCGAAGCCGTCCACCACCGCCACCAGCCTCTGGTCACGGCGGACAAGGACGAGGCTGGCGTCGCCGATCAGCTCCAGGATTCGGAGGTTGCGGGCCTCCTGCCGGGCCTCCTCGAGCTCTGCGAGGGCCTTCTCGATCTGTTGGGGGTTCAAGGTGGTTTCGGGTAGGGCGGCCAGCTGCTTCTCGATCCGCAGCTCGTAGGCGTCCTGCTCGTCACCGAGGTTTTCCTCGTCGACGAAGGGGGTGAGGAAGAACTCACTGCAGTCCACGCCCCCAGCCTGGAATGAGAATCCATAGCCGTTCTCCACCTGCCAGCGGTGGTCTCCTGCCTGCAGGTGTGACACCTTGGCCGATGCCAGCCAGACGCCGGGCTCGCTGATGATCTTCAAGGGGAAGAGAGGCGTGTGGACGTGCTCACTCATGAACCTGATCGCCAGGTGGCTGGGATGCTCGGCACTGTCGGTGAATAACTGCCATACGACAGCGTCGCACCCCAGGTTCCAGTCAGCGTGGTCGACCAGCCACACCAACTCCGCAGGCTTGGCGGTGGATACCTGGGCCAGTGCCGCCTTCCCGTTGGGGAAATCGGCCCAGCGCTGCATAAGCTCCTCGTCAGGCTCGAAGTTGACCTGCAGCCAGTGGTAGGTGCTGAGCTTGGCGCAGAACGAGTCGACCTTGCCACCAAAGTAGCTGAAGGTGACCGTCGACACCGGCTCACGGGATGCGTCTCCGCGGATTTCAGCGGAAGCGACAATGCGCTCCGCCAACTCGGCTATGCCGAGGGCTTCTGTTGCTTCCATGGTTCACTCCTTAAACAGGCGCCCAACGTGGGTGCCTCTAAATTCTCAGAGGGCCGGTCGGCTCCGGGGCGGGGTAGTCAGCCCGCGCACCTTCGTTGACGAGACCGCGCAGCTTGCGCGCCCAACCGGCTTTCTGAGAACCCTGGGCCTTGCACCCAGGTGGTTGTCGGAGCTTTCATCCGCACCGGCCGGGATCTTCCCGGCCTCTGTCAACCGCTCAGGCTGCAAAGACCGACGCCTTTGCAACTTTTGGGTTGGCCCTCTTGACGTGAGTTACTCGATCAGATCGACACCCTAAAGGGTAAGGATGCCTCTGACTGCCGGTGTTACTCGCCACCGCCGGCTGGGCGTCTCAGTTCCACTTTCAGCGGTCAGTGGTCAGTTGGCAACCAGCCGCAGGGTTGTTACCCCTTCTTCGGCGGTTGCTGTGTGTGCGGCGATGACGTCAGCTGTGGCCCCCAGCTCGGTGGCCACGCCCTTCCAGTCCGTGCGCCGGGCGGGCGCCGCGGTGGTGATGGACGCGGTGATGAAGGTGCCCTTGATGCGGGTCTGGCCGGTGGCGATCAGCTGAGCCTTGATCACCAGCATCTCAGCCTGTGCTTCATTCACCTGAGCGTGCAGCTCGGCGTACCGGTCCACGAGTTGGTCGGGACGGATCTCATTTGTCTTGGCAGTGCGGGTCTGTGTAGTTGCTTCAGTCATGGTTCACTCGAAAAGGTTGCCCAACGTGGGCATGAATGCAGGCACTTTACGCTTGGCGTCGGCGGCCTGCAACAACCAGGGAATTTATTTGGCTTGGGCGGCCCAGAAAACCTTTTCCACCCGAGCTTTGGTTGCTCCGTGGGCTTCAAACGCGATCACTGCCTTGCGTCCAGGCTTGGCGCAGACCATGCAGCGGTCACAGGTCATGTCGCTGTAGACGGCGGGGCACATCGTCACCTGTCGACCTTTGGGTGTGAACGACACCTTGGGTGTGCCGCGAGGCACAGCGACGACGACGGGGCCAATGGCCAGGTCGGCCAGGGCGTCGGCCTCAACCAGCGACTCTGCGCTGAGGTTGATCGTGAAGCCGGCGTTGTTGGCGGCCAGGATCGTGTCGTGGTTCTTGCCGATGTTGGGGCGGTGGTGTGTGTAAGAAATCACGTCGATGCGCTGGGACGCCTCGATGATCAGGCTCAGATCTTCGACGTCGATCTCGCCGTTGTTGTGGTGGAAGTCCCCCGCCTGGTTGACGCGGCACTTGCTGTGCTTGGGTAGGTCTTTGAGCCTGTCTGTGAGGTCGCTCACACTCAGGCCCCCGTTGTCCAACTTGGACCAGTGGAGGCCCAGAGGAAAATTGGCTGCGTAACAGCCCCCGCCTGAGCGGTACGAACAGGTGTCGGGGCACGACTTTTTGTCGGTCATCGTGACACTCATCGGCCCGATCTTCCGGTTGCTGGAAACGCGGGTAAAGGCGTAGTTCGCCCCTGGCTTTGAAACCATAGTTCACTCCTAAATTGCCCGCCAACACGGCGGGACTTGGTGGGCGCCCAAACTGGGC
>OFDN01000498.1_pt1 | contig 31745 bp, 39 predicted proteins | sample 1520971 | NCBI WGS metagenome assembly OFDN01 (sample SAMEA94257418, study PRJEB24077) | hot springs metagenome | biome: Aquatic biome; feature: Geographical feature; material: Water | place: India | collected 2012-06-12 | depth 5 m | reverse complement strand
ACCTGCGACCCCCAGACCCCCAGTCTGATGCGCTACCAGGCTGCGCTACGCTCCGTCCGTGTTGCCGGAACCGCGGGTGGGCCGGGACTATAGCGGGGTCGGTGGTGCGACGCAACTACCGATCCCGCCCCAAAAGCGCTCTGATCGCACGAAGTTCGTCGAGCACGGTCACCAGTTCGCGGCGCACGTCAGGGGGGAGTTCCAGCGGCTCCGGCTCCGGGTCGGGCTCCGGGTCGGCGCCGTCCTCCTGCGGCAGCTCGCGCGCGTCCGCAGGGTCGGATTCGGCCGCATCGGAATCCGCGGCATCGGGCTCCACCGGGTCGGGCAGCTCCGCCGGCCCGGGCAGCGGCGTGCCGCGGCTCTCGCGCAGCAGGCGCTGCACGCCGCGAATCGTGTAGCCCTCCTTGTAGAGCAGGCTCTGGATGCGGCGCAGGAGATCCACATCCTCCGGCCGGTAATAGCGCCGCCCGCCGCCGCGCTTGAGCGGGCGGATCTGCGGGAAGCGCGTCTCCCAGAAGCGCAGCACATGCTGCGGCACGTCCAGCTCGGTGGAGACCTCGCTGATGGTGCGGAAGGCCGAGGCGGATTTGACGGGACCCTGCGCCCTCATGCTCCGCCGCTCCCGTCAGCCGGCGGCGCTCAGGACGCGGCCTTCAGCCGGGCGGCGTCCGCCTCGGCCAGACCCTCGTTGATGCGGTTCTTGAGCACGTGGCTGGCGCGGAAGACCAGCACCCGGCGGGGCAGGATCGGAACCTCCTCCCCCGTCTTGGGGTTGCGCCCCACCCGCTGTCCCTTCTGGCGCACCTGGAAGCTGCCGAAGGACGAGATCTTGACCATCTCGCCGCGGGCCAGCGCATCGGAGATTTCGTTGAGGACGGTTTCGACGAGATCAGCCGATTCGTTGCGCGACAACCCGACTTCCTGATAGACGGCTTCGCTCAATTGCGCGCGCGTGACGGTATTCTGCGACATCGGCGCCCCTCCCGATTCCCCGGGGAAGAACCGTAATCCTGCGTGATTATTCCGTCAATTCAAAAGCTTGCGGGGTGCCCCGTGGGTCGGAAGCTTGCGGGACTCGCCCGCAGGCCGAAAGCTTGCGGGACGCCCCGCCGGCCTCACCACCGCACCAGCGCCGATCCCCAGGTGAGGCCGCCGCCGATCCCTTCCATCAGGATCAGGTCGCCGCGCTTGATGCGGCCGTCGCCCACCGCCTCGGCCAGAGCCAGCGGGATGGAGGCCGCCGACGTGTTGCCGTGGTGATCCACCGTCAGCACCACCTTGTCAGCCGGCAGCCGCAGCTTGCGGGCGATGCCGTCGATGATGCGCTGGTTGGCCTGGTGCGGCACCAGCCAGTCGATGGCCGACGGCTCCAGCTTGTTGGCGACCAGCGCCTCCTCCACCACCTCGGACAGGCGGGTGACCGCGTGGCGGAACACCTCCTGGCCGGACATGCGGACATGGCCGGTGCTGCGGGTGGAGGACGGGCCGCCATCCACATAGAGCAGGTCGTACTGGCGCCCGTCGGAATGCAGGTGGGTGGACAGCACACCCCGCTCGCCGGCCGCACCGGTGCCGTCGAAGGCCTCCAGCACCACAGCCCCGGCACCGTCGCCGAACAGCACGCAGGTGGTGCGGTCCTCCCAGTCGAGCAGGCGGGAGAAGGTCTCCGCGCCGATGACCAGCGCGCGCGTCGCTTGGCCCGAACGGATGAAGTTGTCGGCAACCGACAGGGCGAAGATGAAGCCGGCGCACACCGCCTGCACGTCGAGCGCGAAGCCCTTCGTCATGCCGAGCGCCGCCTGCACCTTCACGGCGGTGGCGGGGAAGGTGTTGTCGGGGGTGGTGGTCGCCAGCACGATGCAGTCGATGGCCGACGCCTCGACCCCGGCATGCTCCAACGCCCGGCGCGCCGCCGCAACCGCGAGGTCGGACGTCAGCTCACCCTCGGCCGCCAGATGGCGGTTGCGGATGCCGGTGCGCTGGACGATCCACTCGTCGGTGGTGTCGACGCGCTGCGCCAGATCCTGGTTGCTGACCGCGTTGGACGGGAGATAGGCCCCGCAGCCGATGAGTCGAGAACGCCGTGACATGGATCAGACGGCCGCCGCCTTGGTGTCGGGAAGGGGTGTGGCGGAACCCAGGCGCTGCATCTCTTCCTTGATCCGCTCGTTGAAGCCGTTCACGGCGAGATTGGCCGCCACGCCCACGGCGTTGGCGAAGCCATAGGCGTCGGTGCCGCCGTGGCTCTTCACGCAGACGCCACGCAGGCCGAGGAACATGGCGCCGTTGTAGCGCCGGGGGTCCATGCGCAGCCGCAGCTTCTTGAAGGCCGAGCGCGCCAGGAGATAGCCGATCCGGGCCATCACCGACGACTCGAAGGTGCGCTTGAGGGATTCGGCGTAGAGCTTGGCGGTGCCCTCCGCCGTCTTCAGCGCGACATTGCCGGTGAAGCCGTCGGTGACGATCACGTCCACCGTGCCCTGGGCGATGTCGTTGCCCTCCACGAAGCCGTGGAAGCGGCCGGGCAACGTCGTCTCGCGCAACCGCGCCGCGGCGGCCCGCACGGTGTCGTTGCCCTTCACATCCTCCGAGCCGATGTTCAGCAGCCCCACCGACGGCTCGGAGACGCCCAGCACCTGACGCGCGAAGACCGAGCCCATCACCGCGAACTCGACCAGGTTCTCGGTCGAACATTCGGTGTTGGCGCCCAGATCGAGCATGACGCTCTCGCCGCGCAGCGTGGGGAAGAAGGACGCGATCGCCGGCCGGTCGATGCCGGGCACCGTCTTCAGCACGAACTTCGCCATCGCCATCAGCGCGCCGGTGTTGCCCGCCGAAACCACGCAGGCAGCCCGTCCGTCCGACACCGCGTCGATCGCCAGCCGCATGCTCGACTGGCGGCCGGCGCGCAGCGCCACCGATGGCTTGGCGTCACCGGCCACCGCCTCGGCCGTGTGGTGCACCTGCACCACAGCCTTCAGCGCCGGGCGCTTGGCCACCAGCGGCTCGATCCGCGCGGCGTCGCCGAACATCAGGTACTGCACGTCTGGGTGACGCTCGCGGGCGATCTCCGCCCCCGCGATCACCATCTCGGGGGCGTGGTCGCCGCCCATGGCATCGAGGGCGATGGTCAGGCGCTGGCTCACCAGGTGCGGACTCCCCATGGGTGACGTGCGTGTCCGGCCAAGGCCGGGACCGTCAGGCCGCGGCCGTTTCCACCACTTCGCGCTGGTCGTAGTGACCGCAGGCGCCGCAGACGTGGTGCGGGCGCTTCAGCTCGCCGCAGTTCTGGCACTCGTTGTAGGCCGAGGTGCTCAGCGCGTGGTGCGAACGCCGCATGTTGCGCCGCGACTTGGAGGTCTTCTTCTTCGGAACGGCCATATCCGTACACTCTCGATCATTGTAAAAGGCGGCCCAAACGGGGCCGCCCGACGCGAGCCGCTTTCAATAAACCAATGGGGGGGCCAGAGCAAGCGCGATCATGTCCGCCCCGAGGTTTTGAGTTTCGCCAGCGCGGCGAAGGGATTGGGCCTGCGATCCCCGCCATCGCCGCCGTCGCCGGGCTCCGCGGCGTCCACGCCCTCCTCGTGCTCGGCCACCGGATCATACGCGACTCCGGGGGCGCGGGGGTAGGGATCGAGCGCCAGCGACAGGTGCTGGGCGGTCAGTTCGCCGATGTCGATGCGGCCGTTGACCATCGGTTCGGGCTGGTCCTCTTCGATGCTGACCATGTCGAACTCGACCTCGTCGTCGTCGGGCACCAGCTCGGGCGGGGCGAAGATGGCGCCGAAATCCTCCGACACATGGGCCGGCACCGACTCCAGCGTGACCACGCAGGTCTGCACCACGTCCGCCTCCAGATGGCCGTCCACCCGAATCATCTTGCCGCCATGCACCCGGCGCAGCCGGACCCTGGCGGTCAAGGCGCCGATCGCCTCCAGCTCGAACCGTTCGGCGAGCGCGCGGCGCTCGGCCTCCGTCGGGGCGATCTCCTCCACCAGCTCGCGGTGCTGGACCTTGTCGGCGATCACGACGCGGGAGAATTCCGGCGCCCGCGCCTCCGCGCTCTCCATCATGCTCGGTGCTCCCTTTTCATCCCGTCAACCGCCGGCGCCATCGGTCGTTGCGCCCGCCGGCACCGGGGCGAAGCGCAGCTCGCCGCCGACGATCCGCTCCACCGGAACCGACTCCAGAGCCGCCGCCGTTGCCCGCGCGTAGGCCGCCATCGCCGCCAGATGCGCCGGATCGACCGCGCGCACGGTGCCGTAGAGGTTGTTGTCCAGCGCCACCTCCAGATGACGCGGGTCGGCGTCGGCCAGCGCCTGGTCGTAGGCGATGATGCGGCCGTGCATGCCGCGCAGCATGGTGGTGACGCGGCGGCCGATGCCGGTGTCGCCGGCGCCCATCTCGCGCAGCGAGGTGTCGAACTCGTCGATCATCACCTCATAGAGGCGGCGCGCCCGTCGATCGGCCGCCTCCCCCTGCCCCTTCAGCCGGCGCATGACCAGGACGACGTGCAGCGCGATCAGCTCGAACCGGCCGTCCAGCGTGTCCGGCACGCCGAGTGCGGCGTAGAAGCCGGGTTGACGGGCCTGCGCCACGACGGCCGCGTAGAAGGCAATGTCGACGCGTTCGTCGCCGCGGCGACGCCCCAACAGCCGGTCCAGCAGGCTAACCACTCTTCGATTCCGGAGTTTCGTTGACAGGGAAAACCGCGCGGTGCGATTGTCCCGGCATTTGGGGCATAGGACCGTCGCCGTCAAGCGGCTTTCGAGCGCCAGCCCCGCAGCATCGCAAGCCGAGCGCCATGACCCGAACGCGGATCCGACCGAGCCTTTCCGCCCTGACCGCCCTGGGCCTGCTGGCCCTTGCCGGTACCGCCTGCACACCCATCGTGGCGACCCGCGGCAACATGGCCGATCCGGAGCGCCTCGCCGAGATCAAGCCGGGCGCCAGCCGGCAGGAGGATGTGGCCGGGCTGCTCGGCACGCCCAGCCACGTCGGCACCTTCGACCAGTCGGTCTGGTACTACATCGGGCAGAAGACGGAGAAGACCGCCTTCTTCCAGCCGGAGGTGGTGGAGCGCCGGGTGGTGGTCGTGCAGTTCGACCAGCAGGGCGTCGTCACCGCCATGAAGACGCTGGACGCCAGCCAGGGCCAGGATGTGGAGATGGTGGACCGCGTCACCCCGACGTCGGGCCGCGAGCTGGGCTTCCTGGAGCAGCTCGTCGGCAACGTCGGCCGCTTCGGCTCCAAGGGCGGCGGCCTGACCGGCCCCGGCTCCCCCACCGGAACCACCCGCCGGCCGTAACCACGCGGTCGGCGTCGCCGCCGTCCACACGGCCGCGGTCGCCATACAAAAAGGAAGCCCCGGAGCGGCGGACCGCTCCGGGGCTTTTGCGTTCAAGGGCTGCCGCTCAGGCGAGCTGGTGCAGGATGGCGAGCAGCAGCAGGGCGACGATGTTGGTGATCTTGATCATCGGGTTGACCGCCGGTCCGGCGGTGTCCTTGTACGGGTCGCCGACGGTGTCGCCGGTGACCGCCGCCTTGTGGGCGTCGGATCCCTTGCCGCCGTGGTTGCCCTCCTCGATGTACTTCTTGGCGTTGTCCCAGGCGCCGCCGCCCGAGGTCATGGAGATGGCGACGAAGATGCCGGTCACGATGGTGCCCAGCAGCATGGCGCCCAGCGCCGAGAAGGCCGCGGCCTGGCCGGCGATGGCGGTGATGACGAAGTAGAGGACGACCGGCGCGAAGACCGGCAGCATTGACGGGATGATCATCTCGCGGATCGCGGCCCGGGTCAGCATGTCCACCGCACGGCCGTAATCCGGCTTCGCGGTGCCTTCCATAATGCCCTTGATCTCGCGGAACTGGCGCCGCACCTCGACCACCACCGAGCCGGCGGCGCGGCCGACCGCGGTCATCCCCATGGCGCCGAACAGGTAGGGCAGCAGGCCGCCGATCAGCAGGCCGACCACCACGAACGGATCCTGCAGGCGGAACTCCACCGGCACGTTCGGGAAGTAATGCTTGAGATCCTGGATGTAGGCGGCGAACAGCACCAGAGCCGCGAGGCCGGCGGAGCCGATGGCGTAGCCCTTGGTGACCGCCTTGGTGGTGTTGCCGACCGCGTCCAGCGCGTCGGTGGTGACGCGGATCTCCTTGGGCATGTCGGCCATCTCGGCGATGCCGCCGGCGTTGTCGGTGACCGGGCCGTAGGCGTCGAGCGCGACCACCATGCCGGCCAGCGCCAGCATCGTGGTGGCGGCGATCCCGATGCCGAACACACCGGCCTGGCTGTAGGCGATGATGATGCCGGCGCAGATCACGATGACCGGCAGGGCCGTCGATTCCATGGAGACCGCGAGTCCCTGGATGACGTTGGTGCCGTGCCCGGTCTCCGACGACTTGGCGACGCTGCGCACCGGGCGGAAGGATGTCGAGGTGTAATATTCGGTGATCCACACCAGCAGGCCGGTGACGCCCAGCCCGACCAGCGAGCAGACGAACAGGTTCAGACCGGTGACGCCGCCCGCCCGGTCGACCATCGCCATCGGCTTGCCGAAGCCGAACATGATCAGCGTGACCAGGAAGATCAGCACCAGCGAGATCACCGCCGACGCCAGGAAGCCCTTGTACAGGGCCATCATGATGTTGTTGGAGGAACCGAGCTTGACGAAGAAGGTGCCGGCGACCGAGCCGACGATGCAGACGCCGCCGATCACCAGCGGGTAGACCAGCAGCTTCGGCACGTTGATGGCGGACTCGGCGTCGGGGATGCCGCCGCCCATGAAGAAGATCGCCGCCAGCAGCATGGTGGCGACGATGGTCACGGCGTAGGTCTCGAACAGGTCGGCGGCCATGCCGGCGCAGTCGCCGACGTTGTCGCCCACATTGTCGGCGATCACCGCCGGGTTGCGGGGGTCGTCCTCGGGGATGCCGGCTTCGACCTTGCCGACGAGATCGGCGCCGACGTCCGCACCCTTGGTGAAGATGCCGCCGCCCAGACGCGCGAAGATCGAGATCAGCGAGGCGCCGAAGGACAGGGCGACCAGCGCTTCCAGCACGTGGCGGACCTCGACCGGGTCGCGCACGTTGTAGATCATCGACAGGATGCCGTAATAGATGCTGACGCCCAGCAGGCCCAAACCGACCACCAGCATGCCGGTGATGGCGCCCGACTTGAACGCGATGTCGAGCGCCCGGCCGAGACCCTCGGTCGCCGCCTGCGCCGTGCGGACGTTGGCCCGCACCGAGACGTTCATGCCGAGATAGCCGGCCACGCCCGACAGCACCGCGCCGATCAGGAAGCCGATCGCCACCGGAAGCCCGAGGATCGCGCCGAGGATGATCAGGACGACGACGCCGACGATGGCGATGGTGGTGTACTGACGGTTCAGATAGGCCCGCGCACCCTCCTGGACGGCGGCCGCGATCTCCTGCATCCGCGCCGAGCCGGCGTTCGCCGCCATGACCTCCTTGCCCGCCCACCAGCTGTAGCCGAGGGCCAGAAGGCCGCAAGCGATGACAACGATGAAAGCAACTGCCATCGGTTCCCCCAACACATTTCATTATGGTACGGGAGGCCTTTTGTGCACCGCGGACTTAGAGGATTGCGGCCCTTTGCATCCCGCTTTTTCCCGTTGAGCATGCCCAAGGGTCCGCCGCTTTGCAACCGTCGCCGCCGCGGCGCGAGCGCGGCGAATTGGCCGCACCATTGCGCCTCTCCGCAGCGATTCCGCGCGCCAAGAGATGGATCTGGCGGCCGGCAGTAATGATCGCCGGTGGGCCGCTTTCAATGTGGGGTGGGAGCTGCGCGCCAAGTGCAGGCGCGACAGGATCGCTCGTGCGGGCGATCAAAGATTGCGTTGGACCACCACCTGGACCAGCACGTTCTGGACGATGTCGGCCCCCAGCACCTTCCCGGCGGCCTCCTGCAGCTTGGCTTTGACCGCCGGGATGTTGACGATGTTGCCCTGCAGGATCGAGCGGTCGTCGGCGGCTCCGTAGAGGGTGCGCAGAAAGGCGTCGCTGATGCGCGGCAGGTTCGCCTGCGCCATCGGCTGTTGGTCGGCGTTGACCTCCAGCGTGACCACCACGGTGACGAACTGCTCCACCCGCTGCGCCCCGATCACCGGCACCACCACCGGGTTGACGCGCACGAAGGCGCTGGGGGGCTTCGGCGGCGGCTTGGGCGGCTGCTCCTCCTGCTTCTTCACGATGTATTCGTTGTACAGCGTCCAGCCCCCGTAGGCCGCCCCACCCAGGAGCAGCAGGCCGATCGCCAGCACGATCAGAGCCTTCATGGGGCACCCCGCACACGCGTCGAAAACGGCGGCCACCATGCGCCGGCCGCGCTTACCGGAGGGTTAAGCCGGCGCCCCGCCTTAGAAATGCACCCAGCCCCGGCGGTCCAGGGCCAGAGGACAGCCGGCGCCGTCCAGCACCGTCACATCCCCCGCCGCACCGGGGGCCAGCCGGCCGATCTCACTGATCGGAACGCCGCTGTCGGCGGCGAGTCGGGCGAGGTCCGGCCGGACCGACTCCGGCGCGGTGAAGAGCAGTTCGTAATCGTCGCCGCCGGTCACCGCGGTGACGAGGAGCGCCGGGTCGTCGGCGATGGCGCGCCGCGCCGCGTCGGACAGCGGCACCGCGGCCGATCGAATCAGCGCGGCGCAGCCGGTCTCCTCCGCGATGTGGGCGAGGTCAGCGACCAGCCCGTCCGACACGTCGATGCAGGCCGTCGCCAGCCCACGCAGACCCCGCCCCACACCCAGCCGCGGCTCCGGCCGGCGCAGTCGGCTCAGCAGATGCGCGCGCGCTTGCGCGTCCGCGGGCGCCAGCGTGCCGAGCGCCACCGCCAGCCCCAACGCCGCATCGCCGATCGTTCCGGTCACGAAAAGACAGTCGTCGGGATGCGCCGCCTTGCGCGGCAGTGCCTGCCCGCGCGGCACCAGCCCGAAGGCGGTCAGCGACAGCGTGATCGGGCCGGTGGTTGACACGCTGTCGCCGCCGGCCAGACCGATTCCATAACGAGCCTGATCCGCCGCCAGACCGGCGGTGAAGGCGGCCAGCCAGTCGTCGCCCAGCGCCTTGGGCAGCGCGGTGGCCAACGTGTAGGCCAACGGCTCCGCCGCCATCGCCGCGAGGTCGGACAGATTCACCCGCAGCAGCTTGGCGGCGATGTCGGCCGGCGGGTCGTCGGGCAGGAAATGGATGCCGGCGACCATGGCGTCCATGGTCACCACCAGCTCCCACCCCTCCGGAACGCCGAACACGGCGGCGTCGTTGGCGAGCCCCAGCGAGCCCGGGAAACCGGCGGCCAGCGGCTTGAAGAAGCGGGCGATCCGGCCGAACTCGCCGGAGCCGGACGGCGTCGCCGGCCCAGCCGGATCAGCCGGCGGGCTTGGAGTCGTCACGGGAGGGGTCCGGCCGCGCCAACTCGTCGGGCCGCAGGACGCGGGCGACGTGGTCGAGCACGCCGTTCACCATGCCCGGCTCGCGCCCGGCGAAGAAGGCGTGGGCGACGTCCACATACTCGCTGATCAGGATGCGCGGGTGCAGGTCGGCGTGGGCCAGCAGCTCGTAGGTGCCGGCGCGCAGAATGGCGCGCAGCAGCATCTCCAGCCGCTCCAGCGGGAAGCGGGTGTCGAGGGCCGCGGACACGATGCGGTCGACGTCCTCGCGCCGGTAGCTGGCGCCGCGCACGATGTCGGAAAAGAGCTGCGGCTCGGCGGCCACGAAGGCGACGCCGTCGACGTCTTCGCTCAGCCGGTGCTTGACGAACTCGCCGAGCACCGTTTCCACCCCCTTGCCGGCGGGGTCGACGCCGTTGAGGTCGATCTGATAGAGGGCCTGCACGGCCGCAAGGCGGGCGGCCTTGCGGCGCGCCTTGGCGGAACCGCCGCCGCTCTTCCGGGGACCACGCTTGGATTTGGCGCGGGCGCCCGAGTCGTCGTTGCTCATGATAGGGTTTGCTGCCGGGCTTTTTCGGGGCGGGTTCACCGCGGGTAGAGGCGGAATTGGCGCTTCAGCTCGATCATGTCAAGGCAGGCACGCGCCGCGAAGCCGCCCTTGTCCTTGTGGGCGACCGACGCGCGGGCCCAGGCCTGCTCGCGGTTCTCCACGGTCAGGATGCCGTTGCCGACGGCCAGCGCGTAACGCAGCGCCAGATCCTGCAGACCGCGCGCGCTCTCGTTGCAGACGATGTCGTAATGGGTGGTCTCGCCGCGGATCACGCAGCCCAGCGCCACATAGCCGTCGAAGCGCTTGCGGGCGGTGAAGTAATCCATCGACCGCACGGCGTAGAGGATGGCCGCCGGGATCTCCAGGCAGCCGGGCACTGACACGCGGTGGTGCGTGGCGCCCGCCTTCTCCAGCGCCTGCACGGCGCCGCGGGCCAGCTCGTCGGCGAGGTCGTCGTAGAAGCGCGCCTCGACGATCATGATGTGGGGCGTGTCGCTCATGCGCTCTTCTCCGACTCCGCGGACTGGGGCAGCGGGCGGTGGCCGACCACGGTCAGCCCATACCCCTCCAGCCCGATGATGGCCTTTTTCCGGTTCGACAGCAGAATCATGCTCCGCACGCCCAGATCCAGCAGGATCTGCGCGCCGACGCCGTAATCGCGCAGCTCCGGCGTCGGTGCCAGCGGCCGGCCCTCGGCCCGCGCCTTCAGCGTGGCGGTCAGGTTGGCCGGCTGCGCCTCGCGCAGCACGACGATGACGCCGCGCCCCTCGCGGGCGATCAGGTCCATCACCGCGTGCAGCTCGCCGTCGCGGCCGGCGCCGCGGTCGCCCAGCACATCGTCCAGCACCGACAGGGCGTGCATGCGCACCAGCACCGGATCGTCGCCGGAGATGTCGCCGCGCACCAGCGCCACATGCTCGGCCCCGGTCACGCTGTTGACGTAGACATAGGTTTGGAACAGCCCGCCATGGCGGCTGTCGAGCGTGGCGGCGAGGCGCCGCTCGACCACCGTCTCGGTGCGGCGGCGGTGGGCGATCAGGTCGGCGATGGTGCCCACCTTCAGCCCGTGGAACTGCGCGAACTTCACCAGATCCGGCAGGCGGGCCATGGTGCCGTCGTCGTTCATGATCTCGCAGATCACCCCGGCCGGCATGTGCCCGGACAGCCGGGCGATGTCGACCGCGGCCTCGGTATGGCCGGCGCGCACCAGCACGCCGCCGTCGCGCGCCAGCAGAGGGAAGACATGGCCGGGGGTGGCGATGTCCTGCGGGCCGGAGTCCGGGTCGATCGCCACCGCGATGGTGCGGGCACGGTCGGCGGCGGAGATGCCGGTGGTCACCCCCTCCCGCGCCTCGATGGAGACGGTGAAGGCGGTCTGGTGCCGCGACGCGTTCTGCTGCGCCATCAGCGGCAGCCGCAGCTTCTCGATGCGCGCGCTGTCCATCGCCAGACAGATCAACCCGCGGCCGTAACGAGCCATGAAATTGATCGCTTCCGGTGTCGCCGCCTCGGCGGGGATGACGAGATCGCCCTCGTTCTCCCGGTCCTCGTCATCGACGAGGATGAACATGCGCCCGGCCCGCGCCTCGGCGATGATCTCTTCCGGCGCCGACAGGTAGCTGTGGTATTCCGACGTCATTCCCGCCCCACCAGCCGCGCCACATAGCGCGCGAGCATGTCCACTTCCATGTTCACCCGGTCGCCCGGCCGCAGATCCCCGAAGGTCGTCGCGGATTGGGTGTGCGGGATGATGTTGATGCCGAAACGGTTGCCGTCGACCTCGTTGACGGTGAGCGACACGCCGTCCAGAGCCACCGATCCCTTGGGCGCCACATAGCGGGCCAGGGCCTCCGGCGCCTCGAAGGTCAGGCGCAGCGAGTCCCCCTCCGGCCGCACGGCCGCCAGCACCGCGACGCCGTCCACATGGCCGTAGACGAGGTGCCCGCCCAACTCGTCCCCCAGCTTCAGCGAGCGCTCCAGGTTGACCCGGGTGCCCTCGGTCCAGTCGCCCAGCGTGGTCTTGGACAGGGTCTCGGCCGACGCCTGCACGGCGAACCAGCCCTCCCCCTTCTCGACCACGGTCAGGCAGACGCCGTTGTTGGCGATCGACGCGCCGATGGGCACCGTCTCCATGGCGAAGGCGGTGGCGATGGTGAAGCGGGTGTCGCCCTGCCGCTCGACGGCACGGACACGCCCGATGTCGGTGATGATCCCGGTGAACATGGCGGCGGACTGTAGCAGGTTTTGCGCGGCACGGAAGACGCCACGCGCGCGGCCGGGGACCGCCGGCCGCACACGAGGGTTGCAGCGCGCGGCTATGTGTCGCGGCGCGCGTAACTCTCCACCAGATCGCCGCCCGCCGTCCGCACCGCCTCGCGCTCGAACCGGACCATCATGTCCAGCCGGTCCACCCCGAAGCCGGTGACCGCGGCCACCCCGTCGCCACCGATCACGCCGGCCGCCCGGAACCACTCCAGCCGGTCGGCCAGCCCGGCGCGCAGCAGCGACGCGTGCAGCGTCGCCCCGCCCTCCACCAGCACGCGGGTGATGCCGCGCCGTGCCAGTTCGCCGGCGGCCAGCGCGATGTCCGGCAGGCCGGCGGCGTCGGGCGCCACCGGGATCAGCTCGACACCGCAATCCGCCAGCGCCGCGCCGCGCTGCCGGTCGTGGTCGTTCCGGGTGACGATCCAGGTCGGCAGCACCTTGGCCCCGGCCACCAGCCGGCCGGTGAGCGGCAGGCGCAGCCGGCTGTCCACCACCACCCGCACCGGCGAGCGGTGAGCCAGACCCGGCAGCCGGCAGGTCAGCTCCGGGTCGTCGGCCAGGGCGGTGCGGATGCCAACCATGATCGCATCGTTCCGGGCACGCAACGCATGGCCCCAAGCACGGGCCGTTTCGCCCGTGATCCATTTTGACTCGCCGGTGTGGACGGCGATGCGACCGTCCAGCGTGGTGGCGAGCTTGAGGGTGAAGAGCGGGCGGTCGTGCAGGATGCGGGTGAAGAAGCCCTGGTTCAGCCGCCACCCCTCGGCGGCGCAGACACCAGTGGTCACGGGAATCCCGGCGGTGCGCAGCCGCGCCACGCCCCGGCCCGACACCCGAGGGTCCGGGTCCTCGCAGGCCACCACCACGCGGGTGACGCCCGCTTCCACCAGCGCGTCGGCGCAGGGCGGCGTCTTGCCATGATGACTGCACGGCTCCAGCGAGACATAGGCGATCGCCCCGCGGGCGGCCTCCCCGGCGGCGGCGAGCGCCACCCGCTCAGCATGCGGACGGCCGCCGGGCTGGGTGAAGCCGCGCCCGACCACCACACCATCCCGCACCAACACGCAGCCCACGGCCGGGTTGGGCCATGTGGTGCCCAACCCGCGCGACGCGAGCGCCAGGGCGGCGCGCATGTGTCGGAGGTCGTCGGAGTCGCTGTGGGCGGTCGCGGTCATTCCGCGGCCGGCGGGACCGCGGCGATCCGTGTGGGAATCAGGGCGGCGAGCACCGAGCGCTGCTCGTCCAGACGGGCTGCGTTCACCGCATCCGCGGTTTCCATGCGGATCAGCGTGGTCTTGATCGTGCCGACGTCGGATTCCAGCATGCCGACGCGCTTCTTGACGTCGGCCATATCCGCCCTCAGTTGGGCCACGTCGCCGATCAGCCCGTCGATCTTGCCGATCAGGGTCAGCAGAAGCGGCTTGAGATCGTCGTTGTCCATCCGGCACCTCCACCGGCCACCATCATGCCTTGCACCGGTGCGCGCCGCAACCCGCGCGGCGCACACGATCGCAGGCGGCCCTGGGGCAGGCAGAATGCCGCAACCGGCGCGGGTTACGATCCCGGCGCCTCCGGTGCCAACTGTCCGACGAAATCGGTGAAGTTGGCGGCCTCGCGGAAGTCCTTGTAGACCGAGGCGTAGCGGATGTAGGCGACCGGGTCGAGGTTCTGCAGGGTCTGCATCACCATCTCGCCGATCTGCTTGGACGGGATTTCGCTCTCGCCGGAGCTTTCGAGCTGGCGGACCAGGCTGTTCACCACCCGGTCGATGCGGTCGGCGTCGATCGGGCGCTTGCGCAGGGCGATCCGCATCGACCGCAGCAGCTTCTCGCGGTCGAAGGGTTCGCGCTGGCCGGTGCTCTTCACCACCGTCAGCTCGCGCAGCTGCACGCGCTCGAAGGTGGTGAAGCGGGCACCGCAGCCGGGGCAGAAGCGCCGCCGGCGGATCGCCGAATTGTCCTCGGTCGGGCGGGAGTCCTTGACCTGGGTATCCTCGTGTCCGCAGAACGGGCAGCGCATCTTGCGGGCGTCCCCTGTCTCAGAGCGTCGGGTAGATCGGGAAGCGGCGGCACAGGGTGCGCACACGCTCGCGCACCGCCTGCTCCACGGCCGTGTTGTCGCCGGAGTTGCTGGCGGCCAGCCCGTCCAGCGTCTCCACGATCAGCCGGCCGACCTCCTGGAACTCCGGCACGCCGAAGCCGCGGGTGGTGGCCGCCGGGCTGCCCAGCCGCACGCCCGAGGTGACCATCGGCTTCTGCGGGTCGAAGGGGACGCCGTTCTTGTTGCAGGTCATGCCGGCGTGCTCCAGGCTGGCCTCGGCCGCCTTGCCGGTCAGGTTCTTCGGCCGCAGGTCGACCAGCACGATGTGGCTGTCGGTGCCGCCCGACACGATGTCGAGCCCGCCCTGCACCAGAACGGCCGACAGCGCGCGAGCGTTGTCCACCACCTGCCGGGCGTAGGCCTTGAACTCCGGCCTCAGTGCCTCGGCGAAGGCCACCGCCTTGCCGGCGATGACGTGCATCAGCGGGCCACCCTGCAGGCCGGGGAACACCGCCGAGTTGATCTTCTTGGCGATCTCCTCGTTGTTGGTCAGCACCATGCCGCCGCGCGGGCCGCGCAGCGTCTTGTGGGTGGTGGTGGTGACCACGTCTGCGACCGGCAGCGGGTTCGGGAAGGCGCCGCCGGCGACCAGCCCGGCGAAATGCGCCATATCGACCATGAAGTACGCCCCCACCTCGTCGGCGATGGCGCGGAAACGGGCGTAGTCGATTTCGCGCGGGTAGGCGGAGCCGCCGGCGATGATCAGCTTCGGCTTGTGCTCACGGGCCAGCCGCTCGACCTCCTCGAAATCGATGCGGTGGTCGTCGCGGCGCACGCCGTACTGCACGGCCTTGAACCACTTGCCGGACAGGTTGGGGGGCGCGCCGTGGGTCAGATGGCCGCCGGCCGCCAGCGACATGCCGAGCACCGTGTCGCCGGGTTGCAGCAGCGCCAGCAGCACCGCCTGGTTGGCCTGGCTGCCGGAGTTCGGCTGCACGTTGGCGAAGCGGCAATCGAACAGCGCGCAGGCCCGCTGGATCGCCAGCGTCTCGGCAACGTCCACGAACTCGCAACCGCCGTAGTAGCGCTTGCCCGGATAGCCCTCGGCGTACTTGTTGGTGAGGACGGAGCCCTGCGCCTCCAAAACCGCGGTGGAGACCACATTCTCCGACGCGATCAGTTCGATCTGGTCCTGCTGGCGGAGCAGCTCGTCGCGCATGGCGCGGGCGAGTTCGGGGTCGCTCTCGGCGATCGAGGCGGAGAAGAAGCGGCTGACGTCGGAGGACGTGGCGGCGTTGCTGGGCATGGGATGGTTTCCTCGTGCGCGTTCGATGATGTGCGGGTTCCGTCAGCCGATCTTGGCGACGCGGCGCGAATGCCGTTCACCGCCCTCGAACGCGGTCTTCAGGAAGGCGGCGACGCTGTCCTTCGCGACCTCGATCCCGGTGACCCGGGCCCCCAGCGCGATGACATTGGCGTCGTTGTGCTCACGCGACAGGCGGGCGCCGGTCACGTCGTGGCAGAGGGCCGCGCGGATGCCGGCGTGCCGGTTGGCGGCGATGCTGATGCCGATGCCGGTGCCGCAGATCAGGACGCCGCGCTCGGCCCGCCCGTCGCGGATGGCGGCGGCCACGGCCGCGGCGAAGTCCGGATAATCGACCGAGGCCGGCCCGTCGGTCCCGAGGTCGAGAACCACGTACCCTTCCGACGCCAGCCATGCGGCGATCTGCGCCTTCATCTCGTAACCGGCGTGATCCGAGGCGATTGCCACGGTACCTGCGCTCATCTTCAGAAACTCCCGACATCCGCGACGGCCGGCGGCCGGACGGTCGACACTCCACAACCCCGCCGATTCGGCGGCTTCGGCCGGGAACCTACCAGATATCGGCATGCATCACCAGCGGCACACCACCGCAAGGACCACAAGTTGGATCGGCGCCGGACGCGCCCAACGGCCGCGAGAAAGGCCTGATTTCTACCACCGATCATTGTTGCCGTACTCCTCTGCTCAACGACTTACGCGATTCGGCTTAGTCCAGTGAGTCGGTGAGTTCCTGAAACGGCGGGCCGTCCTAAAGCCTTGTCGGGCGCACTAGTGCCGCGCAATTGCCGCGACACAGGTCGCCGCCTGAATCCCATTTCAGCGCCATCCTACTTGCGCACTCACGTCCAGTTCTGAAATCGGGCAGACGACATATTTGCACTGTGACGGTTTTTTATTGACAGCAAAAGCACTGTGTGCAACTTGGTTGCAGTGCTCAAAATGAATACCCAGGACGCAAGGCAATGAGCGACCCGCTCCGTACCGATTCTCCCGACAATGCGCTGCTCCGTATGACTGCGGAGATCGTTTCGGCGTATGTCAGCAAGAACGTGCTCCCGGCTCAGCAGATTCCCGATGTGATCAATACCGTGTACACGTCGCTGACCGGCCTCAACAACCAGCCACGCGAGACTCCGGCCGAGCCGTTGAAACCGGCGGTTCCGATTCGCAAGTCGGTTACGCCCGAATTCATCGTCTGCCTGGAGGATGGCAAGAAGCTGAAGATGCTGAAGCGGCATCTCCGCTCCACCTACAACATGTCGCCGGACGAGTACCGCACGCGGTGGGGATTGCCAGCCGATTATCCTATGGTGGCACCGAATTACGCGGCGCAGCGGTCGGAATTCGCCAAGCGAATCGGCCTCGGCCGCAGCTCGGGCCGTCAGACGCGGCGCAAGGTCGGCTGACCGGGAAGCGGCGGACGGAACGAAGCGACGTCGAACGGTACCAGCACGAAAGGGCCGGCCATTTTTCTGGGCCGGCCCTTTCGATTCAATGTCTTTGGCTGTGGATCGCCTGTGAGTCCGGACCGCCCTCGGCCCCGCATGATCGGCGCGCGGGACCGCGGCGATGCTCCGACCGGCACCGGACGGGTGTGGCGCGTCACCCGTTACGCGTGCGTCAGCGGCAGTTGCGGGTGCCCGACAGCCGGCAATTGAAGCGCTCGACATTTTGCGACAACTCACGGCCAGTCGTCGCGTTCTCCTCGTTCAGGCAGCGCAGGTAGTCCATGGTGCGGTCGATGTATTCGCGCACCTCCTGCTGGCAGGCGGTCATGCGGTCGGCGCTGACGAAGGTCGTGGTGTCGTCCATGCACACGGGCACGCCGGGCTTCACGCACAGCCCCTGCGCCATGACACCCGGAGCCAGCGCGACCGGACTCCAAAGCAGGGCTATCGCGGCCAACATGGGGCGCATCGGCAAATTCTCCCTTGCTGCGCGACGGGCCACAGGGGCGGCCCGTTCGAACGTCGAGACACCTTCTACAGGCGTTACGTCGCATGCACCAGTGCCCTTCGCCGAAAAACCCCCTAGGGTGACCTCGAGCAGTTCGCCGTAGATCCGGACCTGTCCGGGCCGCACGGCAAATGCCGTTGCTCACCATCAGCAGAAGCCAACGACTTCAACGCGCCCCCGGCTGGTCCGGCGGGCGCGTTTCTTATGCGCGTCTTCAGCGCTTGCCACCCGGAGCGCTGCGGTTGCGCTCCAACACGTACCGCAACTTGGCCACCGCGGTGCGCGTCAGCAGCTCGCGGCTTCCCGTGGCCGGCCCCACCACCGAAACCTCGGTGCCGGTCGCCGCGTCGATGGCGACCGCCTTCATGTAGCTTCCGATCCTCTGGAATTCCAAGAGGACTTCCGGATCCCTGCCGCTCATCGCTCCACCCTCCTTCGTGGCAGCCATTGCGGAAACCGCGGAACCGCCGGCAGCGCGCCCTGTTCATGACGGCGCAACGACATCGCCACCGTTTCCATCCCCATCGCTTCCAAGCAAGGAGACCACCGCCATGGCAGCCAAGACGATGCAGGACCTGCTCATCGAGGAACTGCGCGACATCTACCACGCCGAGAAGCAGATCGCGAGGTCGCTTCCCAAGCTGGCGAAGGCGGTCAGCAACGAGACGCTGCGCCAGGCCATGCAGCAGCATCTGGAGGAGACCAAGGGCCAGATCGACCGGCTCGAAAAGGTGTTCGAGCTTCTCGACACCCGCACCCGCGGCAAGCGCTGCGAGGCGATGGAGGGGCTGCTCGACGAGGCGCAGGAAATCCTGGAGATGGGGCTCGCCCCCGAGGTCCAGGACGCCGCCCTGCTCGCCGCGGCCCAGAAGGTCGAGCATTACGAGATCGCCAGCTACGGCACGTTGCAGGCCTACGCCACCGCCTGTGGCCTGAAGGAGGTGGCCCAGCTTCTCCAGGAGACCCTGGACGAGGAGAAGACCACCGACAAGAAACTGAACGACCTCGCCATCAGCGACGTCAACAAGAAGGCGATCCAGGCCGGCGGCAAGAAGGCGGCGTGATCCGGCCAGCGTGAACCGGGCGCGCCGCCCCGCTGCGGCGCCGCGGTTTTCACCGCCGACGGTTGCGGGGCATGGGGCGGGCGGGATAGAAGGGGGTCGTCTCCCCGTCCCGGACCGTGCCATGCCCTTTTCCTTGCGCGCCATTGCCGTCGCCACGGTCCTTCTGGCCCTGGGAGCCATGCCCGGAAGCACCGCGGCGGAGGAGGCCGGGCCGACCAATCTGCCGCCCTCGATCCGCATCAAGCCGCTGATGCTGCCGGTTCTGACGCCGGAGGGCCGGGTCGAGAAATACGCGCAGATGGAGGTGACACTGGAGCTGGCGGACGCCGCGACGCTTCTGCTCGCCCAGGGGAGCACGCCCAAGCTGCAGGACGCCATTCTCGGCGAACTCTACAACGCGCTCGCCGCCGGCTGGATCGTCCGCGGCAACATCGCCAATGCCGCGGCTCTGCGCAAACGGCTGGACGAGGCCGGCGAGACGATCCTCGGCAAGGACAAGGTGACCCGCGTGCTGATCACCCCGGTCGCCCGCCAGGGGTCCTGGCCCTGAAAGAGAGAGGTATCGGACCCGTGCGCTTCGTCTCGCTGATCCCGATGCTCCACACCACGGACATGGCGCGGACGCGCCGCTGGTACGAGACGGTGCTGGGCTTCCGCTGCGTCGGGGCGGACGGCGACCGCTGGTGCCACCTCGCCCGCGACGCCGTCTCCCTCATGTTCATGCGCAACGATCATCTGGGCGAGCCGCAGGCCACCGCCACGCAGTACATCCGGGTCGATGACGCGGCGGCGCTCTGGGAGGCGATCCGCGGATCCTGCGCCGCCGAGTGGGGGCCGGAGGACATGCCCTATGGCCTGACGGAGTTCGCCATCCGCGATCCCGACGGCTACCTCCTCAGCTTTGGCAGCCCGACCGTGACCGGCGAAGCCGCGCCCCGGTAGCCGGTGCGGCCCGCCGCAAACGCGCTTGCGCCCGCCCCCCGCTTCGCGCCACCAATGGCGGCCGGAGAACCAGGCATGGAATGCCCGGTGTGCAAGGAACGGAGGACGGGACCATGACGATCGACAGCCGGGACATCACCGAATTGCTGGACCCTGCGGACATCGCCGACGGTCCGCTCGCCGTCCGCTCGCCGATCGACGGCGCCCCGCTGGGCCGCGTGGGAATGGACGATCCCGCGGCGGTCTCCGCCAAGATCGGCCGCGCGCACGACGCGTTCCTGCGCTGGCGTTCGGTGCCGGCACCCCGCCGCGGCGAGCTGATCCGCCTGCTGGGCGAGGAGCTGCGCGCCAACAAGCGGGCGCTGGGCCGGCTGGTCACGCTGGAATGCGGCAAGTCGATCCAGGAAGGCTATGGCGAGGTGCAGGAGATGATCGACATCTGCGACTTCGCCGTCGGCCTGTCGCGCCAGCTCTACGGCCTGACCATCGCGTCGGAGCGGCCCGGCCACCGGATGATGGAGACGTGGCACCCGCTGGGCGTGGTGGGGGTGATCAGCGCCTTCAACTTCCCGGTCGCGGTGTGGTCGTGGAACGCGGCGCTGGCTCTGGTCTGCGGCAACCCGGTGGTGTGGAAGCCGTCGGAGAAGACGCCGCTGACGGCACTCGCCTGCCGCACCCTGTTCCGCCGCGCGGTGGAGCGGTTCGGCGCCGACGCGCCGGACGGGTTGCTGGAGGTGGTGATCGGCGACCGCGCCGCCGGCGAGGCGCTGGTGGACGATCCGCGCGTGCCTCTGGTGTCGGCCACCGGCTCCACCCGCATGGGGCGGGAGGTGGCGCCGCGGGTGGCCGCCCGTTTCGGCCGCAGCATCCTGGAGCTGGGTGGCAACAACGCCATGGTCGTCACCGCGGCGGCGGATCTCGACCTCGCCGTGCGCGCCATCCTGTTCGCCGCCGTCGGCACCGCCGGCCAGCGCTGCACCACGCTGCGCCGCCTGATCGTGCACGCCGACGTCTACGACCGGCTGGTGCCGCGGCTGAAGGCCGCCTACGCCCAGGTCACCATCGGCAACCCTCTGGAGGAGGGGAACCTGCTCGGCCCCCTGATCGACCGCGGGGCGTTCGAGGCGATGCAGCGGGCGCTGGACGCCGCCCGCGCGCAGGGCGGCACGGTCACCGGCGGCGAGCGGGTGCTGGCCGAGCGCTGGCCGGACGCGTATTACGTGCGCCCCGCCATCGCCGAGATGCCGGGCCAGACCGCGTGTGTGGCCGAGGAGACCTTCGCCCCCATCCTCTACACCATGACCTACCGGGAGCTGGACGAGGCGATCGCGCTGCAGAACGCGGTGCCGCAGGGGTTGTCCTCCTGCGTCTTCACCAACGACCTGCGGGAGGCGGAGCGGTTCCTGTCCGCCGCCGGCAGCGACTGCGGCATCGCCAACGTGAACATCGGCCCCAGCGGCGCCGAGATCGGCGGCGCCTTCGGCGGCGAGAAGGAGACCGGTGGCGGCCGCGAGTCCGGCTCCGACTCCTGGAAGGCCTACATGCGCCGGCAGACCGCGACCGTGAACTATTCCGGCTCGCTGCCGCTGGCCCAGGGCATCCGCTTCGACGTGGGCGGTTGAGGGTTGTACCCACTCCCGCCCAGCGGGAGTGGATCTTCGACGTCGGCTCACCGCATTCCCCGCATTCAACTATTCTATCTTGTTGAAAATGTAATTTCACAAATTCAACGATCAACGCACTTGACGAAAGCCCCGTGCACGGCTTAGATAGCCCTCGGACGGTCGGGCAGCCGGGCGTCCCGCGGCAATTTGAGGGCAGCAGCTTGCGCCGCGTCACCAAACGCTAAAGCGCCACGATCCCCGGTCGTGGTTCCCTTTCGAGGAGTGACCGGATGACCATCATCACCCACACCGCCCCCGCCCCACGGAAAAGCCGGATCCGGCGAATGTGCCGGAGCTGTTGACGCGGCCTTCCGCGCCACCACCGCACCCGCATTCCGGTTTTCCAGACGACGGCCCGTTTCGGACGGGCTGTGCGAGGGCTAAAGCCATGACCCAATCCCAGGCGTTCGCCATCGAGGTGCACGGCCGGTCGGCCGGCATCGTCGTCGGCCATGACGGCGACTTCACCTTCTTCGCGTCGGACCACAGCGTCCGCGAGCTCGACCGTCAGGTCTTCCGCCGCGTCGGCCAGGCCGAACGGGCGGCGGCCCGCGTGCTCGCCGCGCGGCGCGACCACCGGCGGGCATAGACCGCGGCCCCTCTGGCCCGCGGGAGGACAGCGGCATGATCCAGCTTCAATCCATCGAAAAGACCTACCCGGCGCGCAGCGGTGGCGCGCCGGTCTCCGCCCTCTCCGGCATCGACCTGACGGTCGGGCGCGGCGAGATCTTCGGCATCATCGGACGCTCGGGTGCCGGCAAATCCACCCTGCTGCGCACCATCAACCTGCTGGAGACGCCCTCCGCCGGCCGGGTGCTGGTGGACGGGACCGACCTCACCGCCCTGCCCGCCGCCGAGCTGCGGGCGGCGCGCCGGTCGATCGGGATGATCTTCCAGCATTTCAACCTGCTCTCCTCGCGCACCGTCTTCGACAATGTGGCGCTGCCGCTGGAGCTGGCGGGAGTCAAGAAGGCGGCGATCCGGCAGGCGGTGGACCCGCTGCTGGAGCTGGTCGGGCTCACCGACAAGCGCGACCGCTATCCGGCGGAGCTGTCGGGCGGCCAGAAGCAGCGCGTCGGCATCGCCCGCGCGCTCGCCAACGGGCCGAAGGTGCTGCTGTCGGACGAGGCGACCTCGGCGCTCGACCCGGAGACCACCGGCCAGATCCTGGAGCTGCTGGCGGACATCAACCGCCGGCTCTCCCTGACCATCGTTCTGATCACCCACGAGATCGCGGTGATCAAGGAGATCGGCCACAGGATCGCCGTGCTCGATGGCGGCCGGATCGTCGAGCAGGGGCCGGTGTTCGACGTGTTCGCCCACCCCGTCCACGCCACCACGCGGAGCTTCGTCGATCCGGTGGTGAACCGCGGCCTGCCCGACAGCCTGCGCCACCGGCTGTCGCCCACCCCGGCGCCCGACGCCAACCCGGTGCTGCGCATCACCTTCACCGGCGACCGCGCGACCTCGCCGGTGATCAGCATGCTCAGCCGCAAATTCAACCTGGACCTCAACATCTGGCACGGCCAGGTGGACGAGATCCAGGGTTCCCCCTTCGGCACGCTGGTGGTGGAGGCGGTGGGCACCACCACCGCCATCGAGGCCGCCATCAGCCTGCTGCGCGTCAACAATCTCGGCGTCGAGGTGATCGGCCATGCTCTCCCCGGAAGTCTACGCGCTGCTGGTTAAGGCGACGCTGGAGACGCTGCACATGGTGGCGGTCTCCGGCGCCCTCGGCACGCTGGCCGGGCTGCCGCTCGGCGTGCTGCTGGCCGTCACCGGCCGCGGCGAGCTGTTGCAGAACCTGACCTTCAACCGGGTGGCCGGGGTGGTGGTGAACGTCACCCGCTCCACCCCCTTCATCATCCTGGTCGTCGCCATCATCCCCTTCACCCGGCTGGTCGCCGGCACCTCCATCGGCACCGCGGCGGCGATCGTGCCGCTGACGGTGGCGGCCATCCCCTTCATCGCCCGCATCGTCGAGGGTGCGGTGCGCGAGGTGGACCGCGGGCTGATCGAGGCGGCCCAGGCCATGGGCGCCACCCCCTTCCAGATCATCGTCAAGGTGCTGCTGCCGGAGGCGCTGCCGGCCATAGCGCTCGGCCTGACGCTCGCCGTGGTCAGCCTGATCGGCTATTCGGCGATGGTCGGCGCGGTCGGTGGCGGGGGGCTGGGCGACCTTGGCATCCGCTACGGCTACCAGCGCTTTCTGCCGGAGGTGATGCTGGCGGTGGTGATCGTGCTGGTCGTGCTGGTCCAGCTCGTCCAGTCCACCGGCGATCGCATCGCGCGCCGCGTCAACAAACGCAACCCGACCTCGTAAGGAACCCCACCATGCTTCGCACCCGTCTGCTCGGCGCCCTGGCGGGCGCCGCCGCCATCCTCGCCTCGCTGCCGGCCGCCCTGCCCGCTGCGGCGGAGACCATCACCATCGGCGTCACCCCCGGCCCGCACGCCCAGATCCTGGAACAGGTGAAGCCCATCGCGGCCAAGCAGGGGCTGGAGATCCGCGTGCTGGAATTCTCCGACTACGTCGTGCCGAACCAGGCGCTCGCGCAGGGCGAGCTGAACGCCAACTCCTTCCAGCACCAGCCCTATCTGGACAACCAGGTGCGCGACCGCGGCTTCGACCTGGTCAGCGTCGCCAAGACGGTCGTCTTCCCCATCGGCATCTATTCGAAGAAGGTGAAGAGCCTGGAGGAGCTGAAGACCGGCGCCTCCTTCGCCATCCCCAACGACCCGACCAACGGCGGGCGCGTGCTGCTGCTGCTCCAGGCGCGCGGCCTGATCAAGCTCAAGCCGGGCGCCGGGCTGAAGGCGTCGCCGCTCGACATCGTGGAGAACCCGAAGAAGCTGCGCATCGTCGAGCTGGACGCCGCCCAGCTGCCGCGCTCGCTCGACGACGTGGACGCCGCCGCGGTCAACACCAACTACGCGCTGGAATCCGGCCTCGACCCGGTGAAGGACGCCATCGCCCGCGAGGACGCGGACAGCCCCTACGCCAACATCATCGCCGTGCGCGGCAAGGACAAGGACCAGCCGTGGGTGGCCACGCTGGTCGGCGCCTACCACTCTGACGATGTGAAGCGCTTCGTGCTGGAGAAGTTCAAGAACGCCGTGGTTCCGGCCTGGTAAGGCACGCCGTGCCACGGCACCCCGCGTCCGGCGCATGCGGCTCATGCCGTCGCCATGCCCTGGACGCGGGCACCGGGGCGTACGACATTGCGGCGATGTCCGAAGCAAGGAGAGCGTCGCGATGATCGAACTGCATTACTGGCCGACACCGAACGGCCACAAGATCACGCTGTTCCTGGAGGAAGCCGGCCTCGACTACGAGATCAAGCCGGTGAACATCTCCGCCGGCGAGCAGTTCCGGCCCGAATTCCTGGCCATCGCGCCCAACAACCGCATGCCCGCGATCATCGACCGTGCGCCGGCCGATGGCGGCGAGCCGGTCTCGGTCTTCGAATCCGGTGCCATCCTCGTCTATCTGGCGGAGAAGACCGGCAAGTTCCTGCCGGCCGATCCGCGCGGCCGCAAGACGGTGCTGGAATGGCTGTTCTGGCAGATGGGTGGCCTCGGCCCCATGGCCGGGCAGAACCATCATTTCGTCCAGTACGCCCCGGACCGCATTCCCTACGCCATGGAGCGGTATGTCAAGGAAACGAACCGGCTCTACGGCGTGCTGAACAAGCGGCTGGAAGGGCGGGCCTTCATCAACGGCGACGACTACTCCATCGCCGACATGGCCTGCTACCCCTGGATCGTGCCGCACGAGCGCCAGCAGCAGAACCTCGATGATTTTCCGAATCTGAAGCGCTGGTTCACCGCCATCGCCGAGCGGCCCGCGACGGCCCGCGCCTACGAGAAGGGCAAGGCCGTGAACACCCAGCCGACGGTGAACGAGGACAGCAAGAAGATCCTGTTCGGACAGACGGCGTCCAACACGCCGAAGGGTTGAGCCTCGACGTCGGGTCCATCAGGACCCGACGTTTCCCACCCCCCGGGCGGCGTCTCAGGCCGCCTTGCCCATCGGGGAAGAGCCGAGCAGCGTCACGTAGCCCTGACGCTCGTGCCGCAAGGAGTCGAGCAGCTCGCCCAGGCTCTCGCGAACGAACGGGTCCGCGTGACCGACGACCTTCTCCTGCGTCAACTTGATGAAATCGTCCAGCAGGCTGATGTGCGCCAGGGAAGCCGCGTTGATGTTCTGCATCTTGGCGATAACGCTCATCGTTCGACCCTTTCGTCTTGCCCGGTGGCGGGGCTGGGTGGTTCGTCTTGATGAGGTTATTTGACAGGAGCGGAGTTAATGACTTACTAACGGCACCATCTACAGAGCCTTATCTTGGGAACTACCACCAGCGGCGAATTTTTATCCATCGAGGTATACCGAGGGGGTAGTAAAACCTGTACCCCCGGTCAGGCGGCGACGCTGTAGGGCCGCTCGGCGTCGGCGGTGGCCGCCCGGTCCCAGGCGCGCGCCAACAGGGCCGCGATGGGGTTGGCCAGCGGCAGCGGCCGGCCGTCGGGGGACGGTCCCTCCATCCACACCACGCTTTCGTCGGACGGGCCGGCCAGCCGCCAGCCGCGCGCCAGCATCTCCGCCACCCGTCCGCGTGCGATCGGTGCCCGCACGGTCTCCTCCACCGCGGCGGCGGAGTCCCACGGCTGGTCGTTGTCGGTCCAGAGGTGATCCAGGCGGCTGTCCATCGCGTCCTCCGTTCAGGCGGGGTGGAATGAAACGGGGCATAACAAGTTCTTGATGTGTTCCATCCAAAGCTGGCATCGTCCGCCTTTGTGGTCAAGGGCCAATCAAGAACTTTTGCAGAACACGAGAGGACGGTGCGGGGATTCCCGGCGGGGCGGTCGCACGTGTCCTCCGGAATTGCCGCCGACACCCCTTGCCCCGACGGCGGGTTTGGCGAACAGTCGGTAGTGACGCGCATCCGCCGACAGCGAGAGGACATCATGACCGGCAAGCCGGCCGTTCGCACGGAAACCGACAGTTTCGGCCCAATCGAGGTTCCCGCCGACCGCTACTGGGGGGCGCAGACCCAGCGTTCGCTGCGGAATTTCCGCATCGGCGGGGAGCGCATGCCCGCCGCCATGGTGCGCGCGCTGGGCATCCAGAAAAAGGCGGCGGCGCTGGCGAACATCGCCCTGGGAGCGCTCGACCGCCGCCTCGGCGACGCCATCGCGGCGGCCGCGGACGAGGTGCTGGACGGCACGCTGGCCGACCATTTCCCGCTGGTGGTCTGGCAGACCGGATCGGGCACCCAGACTAACATGAACGCCAATGAGGTGATCGCCAACCGCGCCATCGAGCGGCTGGGCGGCACCATGGGCAGCAAGACCCCGGTCCACCCCAACGACCATGTGAACATGGGGCAGTCGTCCAACGACAGCTTCCCCACCGCCATGCACATCGCCGCCGCCGAACAGATCCACCACCATCTGGTCCCGGCGCTGGAGCATCTGCACGCGGCACTCGCCGCCAAGGCGACGGAGTTCGACGGCATCGTCAAGATCGGCCGCACCCATCTGCAGGACGCCACGCCGCTGACGCTGGGGCAGGAATTCTCCGGCTACGCCACCCAGGTGCGCTACGGGATCGAGCGGGTGAAGGCCGCCCTGCCCCGGCTCTTCGCGCTGGCCCAGGGCGGCACCGCGGTCGGCACCGGGCTGAACGCGCGGCCGGGCTTCGCGGAGGCCTTCGCGGCGGAGGTGGCGCGCATCACCGGCCTGCCCTTCGTCACCGCGGAGAACAAGTTCGAGGCGCTGGCCGCCCACGACGCGCTGGTGGAGGCGCACGGCTCGCTCAACACGCTGGCCGTGTCGCTGATGAAGATCGCCAACGACATCCGCCTTCTGGGCTCCGGCCCGCGCTCGGGCATCGGGGAGCTGTCCCTGCCGGAGAACGAGCCGGGCTCCTCCATCATGCCGGGCAAGGTCAACCCCACCCAGTCGGAGGCGCTGACCATGGTCGCCGCCCAGGTGATGGGCAACCAGACCACCGTCACCGTCGCCGGCGCCACCGGCCATTTCGAGCTGAACGTCTTCAAGCCGGTGATCATTTACAACGTGCTGCAGTCGATCCGGCTGCTGTCCGACGCGGCCGTCAGCTTCACCGACAACTGCGTGGTCGGCATCGAGGCCAACCGCGAGCGCATCGGCCAGTTGATGCGGGAGAGCCTGATGCTGGTCACCGCGCTCAACCCTCACATCGGCTACGACAACGCCGCGAAGATCGCCAAGAAGGCGCACAAGGAGGGCACCACGCTGAAGGAGGCGGGGGTGGCGCTGGGGCTGCTGACGGCGGAGCAGTTCGACCAGTGGGTCCGTCCGGAAGACATGACCGGGCCGCGCTGAACGGCTAAACTGCTGGTAGTGGTGGTGGTGATGATGGCAAGGGTGTGCGGCATGACAGACCCCGGCGGTCGCCGGCGCTGATCCGGTCCAGGGGGGACCGGGTCAGGCGCTCGCGGCCGGACCAGCGGGGCGGCCAACGGAGGTCGTTCCATGAAGAAGCGTTCGGTGCTGATCTCCGGTCACCCCACCAGCGTGTCGCTGGAGGAGGAGTTCTGGGAGGCTCTCAAGGAGGTGGCGCGGCGGCGCAACCTGTCGGTCAACGCGCTGATCGAGGCGATCGACGCGACGCGCCGAGGCAACCTGTCCAGCGCCATCCGCGTCCACATCCTGAACGCCTACCGTGCCGCCGCCACGGGTCCGGACGGCCGGGGCGGCTCCGACGACTGAGCGGTCAGGGCGGCGCAGCGGGCGCGGCGCTGGGCCAGATAGCGGTCGCGCATGGCCTCGTAATCGTCGAAGGCCAGCGCCTTGGCGCGGGTGTCGATCTGGCGGGTCGCCGCCATGTCGGCCACGATCTCGATCGACTCCACCATCACGATGGTCTGCCAGCCCGAGTTGGCCGGCAGCAACGGCGCGAACATCGAATAGAGGAGGACGTTGGTGATCACCACGTCGGTGATGCCGTCGCGCAGGGTCCGCGGGCCGATGAAGGGCAGCACCAGATACGGCCCCTCCCCCACCCCGTGCGCGCACAGCGCCAGCCCGAGGTCGGTGTGGTAGGGCTCCAGCCCCCAGCCGCTCGCCACGTCGTACCAGCCGAGCAGCCCGACCGTGCTGTTGACCGCGAAGCGCCCGGCCGCGGCGGCGGCGGCCTGCGGCTCTCCCGCCACCAGGGCGGAGACCACGGACATCGGCTCGTTCACCAGATTGGCCGCCATGTTGCCGATCCCGGCCAGCCAGGCTGGCGGCGGCGCTGGGGGGGCATCGGTCGGGGCGGCGGCGGAACCGGCTTTGCCGTCCAGCGCGCCATAGACCGCCTGGTTGAGGCTGAACATGATCCGGCTGTAGGTGTCGAACCACGGTGTCTCGGCTGGCTTCTCGGCCGATTGAGCGGCGTGCGCCGCGGCGGGGGCGAGGGTCAGGGCCGGCAGCAGGACCAGGAGCACGGCAAGGAACGACCGGGGCACGCGACGACTCCCGCGCGGGTTGGGCTGCGGCGGAGTGTAGCATGGACACGCCCGACGCTACCCCCTTCGTTGCGGTGCGGAAGATGCGGCGGCATCTGGACAGGCCTCCGGCCGGCGCATTACACCGGACGGCAACCGCCGCCCCTGGCCCCTCCGCCTTTGGACCTATCCCCGTGCCGACCGACCTGATCGCGCCCGACGCCACGCCGCTGGACCTGTTCGCGCTCTGCTGGTTCGCGGGGCTGTGGGGGGTCTACACGCTGATCCAGGACCAGCTGCTGCGCGGCCGGCGCGGCATCAACCAGCATCTGGTGGTGATCCGCCGCCACTGGATCGAGCGGATGCTGGAACGCGACAACCGCATCATGGACAGCCAGCTCGTCGGCCACACCATGAGCAGCGCCACCTTCTTCGCCAGCACCACCATGCTGATCCTCGCCGGCCTCATCGGCTCCTTCGGCGCCATCGACACCGCGCACGAGATCATCTCGCACCTGTCGATCATGGCCAAGACGACGCGCGACTTCTTCGAGGTGAAGATGGCGATGTTGGTCGCCATCTTCATCTACATCTTCTTCAAGTTCACCTGGTCGCTGCGGCAGTTCAACTACACCATCGCGCTGATCGGCTCGGCGCCGATGCCGCCGGTGGAGGGGGAGCTGCGGCGGGTGACCAGCGAGACCATCGCCGGGTCGCTGACCCTGGCGATCCTAGCCTTCAACGGGGGCCTGCGCGGCTATTACTTCGCGCTGGCGGCGCTGGCCTGGATGATCGGGCCGGTGGCGCTGATCCTGGCGACGGCCGGGGTGCTGCTGGTGCTGGTGCGCCGGCAGGGCTTCTCCCGCTCCGAACGGCTGATCTCGCGGCAGACGGACCTGCTGGAGGGGTTGCCGAAGCCGTAGGGGCCGGAACGGGACCGTCCGTCAGCGCCGCCGTGGCGGCAGGCGGCCGTTGGCGTGGCGGCCCAGCCGGGCACCGGTCATGTCGGCCCCGTCCATCGACGCCTGCTCCAGGATGGCGTCTGACAGGTTGGCCTGCACCAGACAGGACCCCACCAGTGCGGCGCGGCGCAGGTCGGCGCCCGTGAGGTTGGCGGCCCAGGAGCGGCCGGTGGGCTTGCCCGACGGGTCCTTGATCTCGGCGGGCCCGAGGCGGACGCGGGTGAGGTCGGCGCCCGACAGCTTGGCGTAGCTGAGGTTTGCCCCCGACAGGTCGGCGCCCATCAGGTTGGCGTTCTCCAGATCCGCCCCGGACAGGTCGGCCATGATGAAGCGCGCGCCGCAGAGGGCGGCGTCGGTCAGCAGGATGCCGCGCAGGGACGCGGCGCTGAGGTTGACCCCGCGCAGGTCGGCGCGGGTCAGGTCCATGCCGTCCAGCTCCGCCCGCATCCCGCGGCTGCCGAAGCTTTCGATCCAACGCTCATGGTCGTAGATGGCACGCTGGATGGCGGAGCCCAGCGTGTCCAGAGGCCGCGCCGTCAGGGCGCCGCTGAGGTCGATCTGGCTGAGGTCCACCTCGGCGAGCCGGGCGCCGACGAGGTCGGCCCCGCTCATCACCGCACCGGTCAGCGTCGCCCCGGTCAGGTTGGCGCCGTTCAGCCGGGCGCCGGTCAGGTTGGCGTTGATCAGCACCGCCATCGACAGGTCGGCGTTCTGCAGGATGCTGCCGCTGAGGTCGGCCTGGGTCAGCACGGCCTTGCGCAGCACGGCCCCGGTCAGGTCGGTGCGCACCGTGTCGGCCACCGGCGCGTCGGCGCCGGCGTGCAGCACGGCCAGCAGCGCCTCCCGCATGTCCTGGCGGGTGCGGGCGGTGGCGTCGTCGCCGCGGTTGCCGGCGAGCGCGCGGGCGCGGCTGCCGTCCTCCGGCGTGCCGGGACCGAGGTCGGCCCCGCGCAGGTTCGCCTCCGTGAAGTCGGCGGCGCGCAGGCGGGCGCCGCGCAGGTCGGTCTGGGTCAGGTTGGCGCGGCTGATGTCGGCGTCGCGCAGGTCGGTGCAGAACAGGTCCGCCCCCGCCAGGTTGGTCGCGTGCAGCCGGCAGCGGCCGAGGCGGGCACCGCTGAGCGTCGCGGCGCGCAGGTCACGGTGCGCGAGGTCCACCCCTTCCAGGTCGGCGAGCGCCAGATTGGCGCGCATCCCGCCGGGAAGCCCCTTCACCCATCGCACGTGCCGGTCCAGCACATCGCCCAACTGGTCCGGCCGGACGGGCGCTGACGGGAAGGCCACGGGGTTGGGGGAGGTCGACACGGCAATTTGTTTTCAAGTTGTAACACGTATCCGAGAGTATGCGCGAACATGTGTTACCGAAGCCTGAATGGGTGCCTCGATCGATTGTGCTAGCCCCTTCGCGCGATTTGTTGCGACTTTGTCACGGACTGCGGCATTTCAGGAACACATCCTGGACAGCGCCACCGTCGTAAAACAATGATCCGCGACATTCGAGGCCAGCATGACCCCTCTCGCGCGACTGATCCTTGCGTTCGCCGTCGCCCCGGTCTGGGGTGCGGTGGCCGAGACTCTGCCCGTCCCGGCGGCCGCAGCACCCCCGGCGGACGCCGCCGAGACGATTCGCACGGTTTCCCCGGATGTGGCGCTGGCGCGCCGGCTGGTGGAGGAGCGGCGCATGGTCGCCGGCCGCCCGGTCGACCTCCCGGTGCTCCGCCGTTTCTACGCCCAGCGCGGCTTCCGCCCGCTGTGGCTGGAGGACGGGGGCGCGGTGCAGAACGCCGGCCGCCAGGCGCTGGCCGCGCTGCGGGGGGCCGGGCTGGATGGGCTGGCGGCGGACGACTACCACGCCGAGCCGATCGCCCGGCGCCTCGACGCGCCCGCTGACGACGCCGCCCTGGTCGAGCTGGAGCTGCTGCTGACCGACGGGGTGATCGCGCTGGGCACGCACCGGCGCGCCGGGCGCATCGCGCCGCGGTCGGTCAGCGTCGACTTCGCGGTGTCCCCGCCCGAGGTGGATCCGGTGGCCATCGGCAACGCGGTCGCCGCCGCCGCCGATCCCGCCGCGGCGCTGGCCGCGCTGGCCC
>OFDN01000496.1_pt1 | contig 31934 bp, 28 predicted proteins | sample 1520971 | NCBI WGS metagenome assembly OFDN01 (sample SAMEA94257418, study PRJEB24077) | hot springs metagenome | biome: Aquatic biome; feature: Geographical feature; material: Water | place: India | collected 2012-06-12 | depth 5 m | reverse complement strand
GGCCATCATGCTCGATGTGTTCTTCACCTTTAATATTGCGCTGTCTATCCTGGTCTTGATGATAGGTTTGCAAACCACCAAACCGCTGGACTTTATCGCCTTCCCTACCGTGCTGTTGATGACCACCATGCTGCGCCTGGCGCTCAACGTGGCCTCTACACGCGTGGTGTTAACAGAAGGTCACGCTGGCCCGGATGCCGCCGGTAAAGTGATTGAAGCGTTTGGCCACTTTTTGATTGGCGGTAACTACGCTGTCGGTATCGTGGTGTTTGTGATCCTCACCATTATTAACTTCACCGTCATCACCAAAGGTGCTGGCCGTATTGCTGAAGTGGGCGCCCGTTTCACTTTGGATGCGATGCCTGGTAAACAAATGGCGATTGATGCCGACTTGAACGCTGGCCTGATTGGCGAAGACGAAGCTCGCCGCCGCCGTAAAGAAGTCGGTCAGGAGTCCGAATTTTATGGCGCAATGGACGGTGCCAGTAAGTATGTGCGTGGTGACGCCATTGCCGGTATTTTGATCATTATCATTAACATCGTCGGTGGTCTGATTGTGGGTATGGTGCAACATGACCTGGCGTTTGATGAAGCGGTTAAAAACTACACCATGCTGGCAATTGGCGATGGCCTGGTGGCGCAGATTCCTTCGCTGGTGATTTCCATTGCTGCCGGTGTGGTGGTTTCCCGCGTCGCCAACAACGAAGACATTGGTGGCCAGTTGATTACGCAACTGTTTGAAAATCCACGCGTGCTGTCTGTCACGGCTGGCATTATCGGCGGCATTGGTTTGATTCCTGGTATGCCGCATCTGGCCTTTATCGGCTTGGGCGCACTGCTTGGTGGCATGGCTTATAACGTCAAGCAAAAACAGGAAAAAGCCAAACAACAAGCCATCGTTGAGCCAGTGCCAGAAGATAAACTGGCACCAGCCAGCGAGGCGGAAGAAGCCACTTGGAACGATGTATTGCCAGTAGATACCATCGGTTTGGAAGTCGGTTACAGACTGATTCCGCTGGTGGATAAAGGACAAGGCGGTGAACTGCTCAAGCGTATCAAAGGTATCCGCAAAAAGTTTGCCCAGGAAATCGGCTTTTTGGCACCAACAGTGCACATTCGCGACAACCTGACCCTCAAACCAAATGCCTATCGCATCACCATGAAAGGGGTCGAAATGGCCAGTGGTGAATCTAACTACCACCAGATGCTGGCGATTGACCCAGGTGCCGTAACTGGCGAGCTGGATGGTGCCAAAACGACGGACCCAGCGTTTGGTCTGCCAGCTGTGTGGATCGAGCCAGACCGCAAAGAATATGCGCAGAGCCTAGGTTATACCGTGGTCGATGCAGGCACGGTGATTGCCACCCACCTCAACCATATTATTTCGCTCAATGCTGGCGAGCTGCTGGGCCGCCAAGAAGTACAACAATTACTGGATCACCTGGGTAAAGAATCCAGCAAGCTGATTGAAGAGATTGTGCCAAAAATGATTACGCTGTCCAGCCTGCAAAAAGTATTGCAGAACCTGCTCAACGAAGGTGTGCATATCCGTGATATGCGCTCCATTTTGGAAACGCTGGCTGACCATGCGCAATATACACAAGATACCAATGACCTGACGTCTATGGTGCGCATCAAGCTCGGCCGCGCCATCGTGCAGGACCTGTTCCCCTACAGCAATGAAATTACCGCCATGACGCTGGATGGCCAACTGGAAAGACTTTTGCTGCAAGCCTTGCAAAACAACCAGTCTAACCAGAACGTGATTGAGCCTGGCATCGCTGAAAGACTGTCACAACAGACAGAAGTCGCAGCTAGACAACAAGAGCAAATGGGCCTGACGCCGGTGTTACTGGTGGCTGCCCCGCTACGCCAGGCATTATCCAGATTTTTAAGAAGAACCGTCCCGCATCTCAGAGTGTTGTCACATGACGAGCTGCCAGATAACAAATCCATTCGTGTCACCAGTTTAATCGGAGCGCAATAATATGAACATCAGAAGATTTTTTGGCAAAAATGCACGCGAAGCATTGGCGCAAGTCAAACAGGCATTAGGCGATGATGCCATTATTGTTGCGAACCGTAGCGTCAATGGCGGCACCGAAATCATGGCCATGCTGGAAACAGACATTGCGTCTAATGCGAATTCAGCGCCTGCCGAGATGGGGTTGGAACAATCCCGCAGCTTGCTCGACTTTGTGAATGGACAAGGCCAGGCCAATGCACAAAGCCAGCTAGGGCGCCAGGCAGCACCACAAGCGGCAATGTCAGCACCTGGCGTGACACACAATACGCCTGCGGTTGAAGAGCCTGCCGCCAATGAAGGTGCCATTCTGGATATGCTGAAACAGCATAGCGAGCAGCAAGAACAAGCCTATCAAGTGGCGACACAAACGCTGGAAGACAAAATGATGGGCATGATGCAGGAAATGCGTCAGATGCGCAGCCATTTTGAAACCCAGATGAGCGCCATGACCTGGCAACACCATTTGCAACATAGCCCAGCCAAGTCCAAAGTGCTGAGCACCCTGCTCTCTGCCAATTTCAGCGCCTCACTGTCACGCCAGATTGCGGAAAAAATGCCAAACCACATTGATGTCAACAAGGCGCCAATGTGGGCCAAGGAAGTGATTAGCCGCAATCTGCATACGCTGGACGATGAAGACGCGCTGCTGGACCGTGGCGGCATCTATGCCCTGGTTGGCCCAACCGGCGTTGGCAAAACCACCACGACCGCTAAACTGGCCGCTCGTTATGTGATGAAGCATGGCACCCAAAACCTGGGCTTGATCACCACTGACAGCTACCGGATTGGGGGTTACGAGCAATTACGCATTTACGGCAAAATTTTGGGCGTGATGGTGCATGCCGTCAAAGACGAAGAAGACCTGAAAATTGCACTGAATGAACTGAAAAATAAGCACATGATTTTGGTAGACACCGTAGGTGTCAGCCAGCGTGACCAGGCCGTGACTGAGCAATTATCCATGCTCAGCCGCGCAGACAGCCCGATTCAGAAATTGCTCTGCCTGAATGCGACCTCCACCGGTGACACGTTGACCGATGTGATGCGTAGCTACAAAAAACATGATATTGCCGGTTGTATCGTCACCAAGCTGGACGAAGCCGCCGCCATTGGTAATGTACTGGATGTGTTGATCCGCGAACGCATGCGTTTGTTCTACACTACCAGCGGCCAGCGCGTGCCGGAAGATATTGACTTGGCGGACAAGCCAGCCTTGATCGAGCGCGTGTTAACGCCACACCAAGCCAGCTTGCCTTACCAATATCTGGATGAAGAGTTGCCACTGGTGATTTCGAGCATGATGCAAACCGCTGGTCAGGAGCAGCAACATGTTTAATTACCGCGATCAGGCCGATGGCTTGCGCCGCATCATGGCCAAAACCTCTGCACGCATCATTAGCGTGATTGGCGCCAATGGCCAGCCTGCGACGCCATGGATGCGCAATCTGGCGCTAAGCATGCTGGCCCCAGAGCAGCGTTTGCTGTTAATACATGCCAACCGCCAACCCGCACTTGCACATTCCTTGCAATCGATTGTAACCAACAACAGTGCGCTTAAGCGCGGCATCGTCAGACATCCGCAAGGCTACGACCTGACCTGCTTGACTGAAAATGACCTGTTAACCTCGCCTTTATCTCAAGATTTAAAAGCACAGCTGGACGGTATAGTGAAACAACTTTCATACGATTACGATACCGTCATGATTGAAGCACAACTGGATACGCAAGACCACAGCCTGATCATGCCCTTGATTGCCGAGCATGAGCTGGTGATTCAAATGGACAGGTCTGAAGCCGCCATTAAAGCCGCTTATGTGACCATTAAGCACATCAGCCAGCAACATGGCCAGATTCCGCTGGGCGTGGTGGTAACAGGGGCCAACCATGAGCAAGGTCAACAATACTTTATGCGCTTGAATCAGGTGTGCAAACAGTTTCTCGGCGTATCGCTCGACTTTGTCGGCGCCATGCTGGTAGAGGATCCTGTCTCAGCCAAAGCACAGAACGGGCAAGTGAAACAAGCGGCTTCAAACGCGACGGCTTCTAAACTTGGCCAGACCGCGTTGGCTTTTAAAACAGTGGCACATCGTCTTGAAAAACAACGGATTACCACGCCATCCATGGCCGTTGCCTAAAGTAAAAGAGGAAAAACATGTATACCGCTAAAGGCAAGACTAACAATACAGACCAGATGCTGAAACAGCATAGCGGCTTGGTCAAAAAAATGGCTTATCAGTTAAAAGCCAAGCTGCCCTCTTGTGTCGAGCTCGATGACCTGGTGCAAGCCGGTATGATCGGTCTGATGGATGCCATTCAGCGTTACGAGGATAATCACGGCGCGCAATTTGAAACCTATGCCTCACAGCGTGTGCGTGGTGCCATGCTCGATGAGTTGCGCGGTGCCGACTGGCTGCCACGCGGCATACGCAAAAACATGCGCGATATTGAGGTGGCCGTGCAACAGCTGGAACAAAAGCATGGTCGCCCACCGACCGAATCTGAAATTGCCAAGCACATGAATTTCACGCTCGAGGACTACTATGATGTCTTGAGCGACTGCCAGGGTCACCAGCTGATTTACTACGAAGATTTTCAGGATGACGATGGCGGCGAGCACTTTCTTGACCGCTATGTCGATGACGACACCAGTGATCCGGTCAAATCATTGCTGGAAAGTGATTTCCGCGAAGCATTGATTGATTCGATTGACCACTTGCCCGAGCGTGAAAAAATGCTTATGGGCCTGTATTACGAGCAAGAGCTCAACCTCAAAGAAATCGGCGCCATTATGAGCGTCTCAGAATCACGTGTCTGCCAGTTGCATAGCCAGGCAGTGGCCCGTTTGCGTGCGTCTATGCGTGATAAGTCCTGGACCGGAGTGGCCTGATGGATTGGGGCAGTATCGCCGGGCTGGTCATTGCGCTGGCTGGGCTGGTCTTTGGGCAACTCATTGATGGCGGTCGTCTCAACTCGTTGATGCAGCCCGCCGCGTTTGCCGTGGTGATTTTAGGCACCACCGGCGCCGTGCTACTGCAAACCGAACTCAAGTTGTTTATCAAAGGCATCCGCATGCTGCGTCTGGTATTTGTGCACCCACAAGACGACAGAAAAAAACTCGCCATTAAAATTAACCAATGGAGCCTGCAGGCGCGCAAAGAAAGCGTGTTATCCCTGGAAAGTTATATCAAACGCGAGCAAGACCCGTTTGTACGCAAAGGCTTGCAACTGCTGGTAGATGGCACCCCACCCGACCGCATCCGTGAAGTCTGCGCGATTGATATGTATTACTACGAACTGCAAGAACGAGAAGCTGCCAAAATCTGGTCGGCTGCGGGCGGTTATGCACCCACCGTGGGTATTTTGGGCGCAGTATTGGGCCTGATTCATGTCATGGAAAACCTGTCTGACCCGGCCAAAATTGGCAGCGGCATTGCCGTGGCGTTTGTCGCGACTATTTATGGCGTCGCCTTGGCTAACCTGGTGTTTCTGCCGATTTCAAACAAATTAAAAGGTCATATTCAACACGAAATGTCCAGGCGCGAGATGTTGCTGAATGCCTGGGTGTCGATTGCCCGTGGTGACAACCCGAAACTGGTTACTGAGCGCCTGGAATCATATCTGCACTTGCGAGAATCGTGATGTATAGACGCCGCAAGCTGGACGAAGACGATGAAAGCCACGAACGTTGGCTGATCTCTTACGCTGACTTTATCACCCTGCTGTTTGCTTTTTTTGTGGTGATGTATGCCACCTCGACCATCAACCTGAATAAATACCGGGCGCTTTCCAGTGCCGTTGTGACGGCTTTTCAAGGCAAGCCAGGCGAGACAAATACGCCTGAGGCGCAATCGCAAGCCACGCTGCAAAACCAGAGCGCGGTACTCAAGCCCCTGCCCCTCAGTTATTTGTATCAGGAAAAGAAACAGCGTGACCAGGAAAAAGTACGTGCGATTGGCAGACAAATCGCCCATGCGCTCATGCCTTGGGTTGAGCAAAAATTGGTGACGGTTTACCAGTCTGAGCGCGGGGTTGAAGTAGATATTCAAAGCAGCTTGCTGTTTAGTGGCAACCAGGCCACATATTCTGCACAGGCGCTGCCTGTCTTAAACGCCCTGAGTGCACAGCTTAAAAATGAATACCGTACCCTACAGGTCGAAGGCCATAGTGATAAACAGCTATTTAGTGGAGAGGCCAATGCCGATAGCAAACGCTGGGAACTGACTGCCGCACAAGCCGCGCATATTGCTGCCAGTCTGGTGGCACAAGGCATTGCCAGCAAACAACTGACCGCGATAGGCATGGCAGATACCAAGCCAGTCTCCAGCAGCGATAACGCATTGGCGCAAGCGCTCAATACCCGCATCACCATACGTGTGTTAACCGCTGAAAGCAGTGCCCAACAAACCAGCAATATCGCCACCCGGCAAGAGCTAACAGCAGAGTCTATTGATACAACGCCAGCTCCTGAGCTTGCGCCACCAACCGCGGCGACGCCCGGTAACACCCCACCTTAAGTCAGCGCGTCCTGCAGCCAGGTGTTGAATTGTTCAATGGGCAAGGGTTTGCCGAACAAAAAGCCTTGATAGCGGCGACAACCGTTATTCAACAACAGTTCCATCTGTTCCTGGGTCTCTACCCCTTCCGCAATCACGCTCAGATACATGCTTTGCGCCATGGCGATAATCGTGCGGACAATCGTGCGGTCATGGCTGTCGGTAACAATATCATTGACGAATGAGCGGTCAATTTTAAGCTGATACAACGGTAGTTTTTTGAGGTATTGCAAAGAAGAGTACCCGGTACCAAAGTCATCAAGCGAGAACTGAATGCCGATCTGACTGAGTTCGGCCATCACGCGCACCGCATCATCGACATTTTCCAGCAATACGCTTTCAGTGAGCTCTAACCGCAATGCATTCGGATTAATCTGATGGCGCTGGATGCAGGCTTTGACCATGGCAATAAAGTTAGCCTGGGAGAACTGGCGCGCGCTGATATTCACCGACAAACTCAGCTCACGTGTTTTTAATGATTGTTGCCAGAGCGCGATTTGCGCGCAAGCCTGGTCGAGCACCCACATACCAATTTCAATAATCAAGCCACTGGTTTCAGCCACACCAATAAACTGCAGCGGTGAAATCATGCCACGCTGCGGATGCTGCCATCTGAGCAACACCTCAGCGCCAAACGGGCGACCGGTATGGTCAACCTGGACTTGATAATGCAAACGTAATTGCTGTTGGGCAATGGCTTCGCGCAACTCTGTTTCAAGCATCACTTGTGTTGCAATTTCAGTTTGCATGCCTGGCTCATAAAGGCAGGCATGGTTGCGCCCAGCCTGCTTGGCCTTGTGCATGGCGATATCTGCGGCCTTTACATAGTCTTTGTCGCCAGAGGTCAGCGTATCAAAGCTGCATAAACCCATGCTAGCGGTGATTGGCAACTTTTGGCTGCCGATTTTAAACGGTCGCTCAAGCGCCTTTTGCAATTTGTGCTGCATGGCCCACAACTGCTGCAAGGCCTTATCAGCCGGGGTTGCCAGGCCAGACAACAACACTAGAAACTCGTCACCGCCCATACAGGCAATAAAGTGTGCCTCAGCCACTTTTTGCAGGCGCTCGGCCACCTGTTGCAGCAAGCTATTGCCTACAGTATGGCCATGCGCCTCATTAATCCATTTAAAATGATCGAGGTCTATGTATATCAGCCCCCAATGCTCGCCGCCTACCACAGGCTGGCTGCGCAATTGCTGCAAAACCTCATAGACCCGTTTGCGGTTAGGCAGGCCCGTCACCGGCTCTAGGTAAGCCAGGCTTTGTATAGACTCTTGTGACAGGTGTCTATCCACGACAATACTCATCAGCTTGGCTGCCTGCTCTATTAGCGACTGTTCAAGCGCACTCGGAGTTTGCGGTTGGCGATAATACAGTGCAAACGCGCCCAGTACTTCGCCATCGGCGTTTAAGATAGGCTCTGACCAGCCAGCCTGTACACCAGAAGCAAACGCAGCCTCACGATGATTGACCCAATAAGGGTGTGTCATTACGTTTTCGACAATCACGCGCTGCTTCATGGCAATTGAGGTTGCCAGGGAGCCATTGCCCGCCTGCAACTGTAACTGGCGCAGTGTTTGCAGCAAGGCAGGCGGTAGCGATGGCGCAATCACAGTCTGTACCAATTTGCCGAGATTTTCGGTTAAGACCATCGCGCAATAGACATCTTTGTGCATCGCCTCAATGTCACGCACGATTTTTTCTAACACCTTAACGGTGTCTTGTTCCTTCAGGATCAATTCAAGAATAGAAAAGTTAAAGCGCTCATAAGCAACCGCCCTTAATTTTTCTTGTTGAAAGGCCAAGAGCGACTGGTGTTCATGGGTGGTCTCTCGCACCAGTAGCAGGCTGCGTAACTCGCCTGTGTTGATACGGCAATAATAGACACGACACTCCAACCAACGGCTTTGGCCTTCATCACAGGCAATCTGTAACACGCGCTGGCCGACTTGAGGTGAGGGTTGTGACAAAATGGCTTTAATCGGGTCATGCGTCAGCCGTGGCAGACGAGACCAAAAGTCATCTGCCGACTCAATGAGATCACCAGCCAACACCCTCAGGCATTCGCCCGCACTATTTGTTTCTACGCCAAGATAAAAAGCGGAATCATCGACCAGTGAACGCCACTGATCTAAAGCAGCGAGCAGGTCTAAAGGAGAGGAGAGGCTTAATGAAACACCTGGCTCCGGTGAAACGTTCAAAACATGGTCTGCCAGCGCCACTGCACCAGGCATGAGATTGACTATAGACATCGCAAACTTTCACAACCGCAGTGCAAAATCTAACTGCCGACAACGGAGCGCGCTCTGCTCATCGGTTGTTAAGAAGCCACACCCCCTGGGAATTGTAGTTGGGAGTCAATCTGGCATGACTGCTCCCATTTATCTTTGCGATAATGTGTCAAAAAGCAAATTGGTGTCAAGATAAATTGCTGTCAAAACCTAGACATTAACAACTGTCATCGGCAACCGTCACATTGATGTGACAACATGTCTTAAAATCAGCATTTTCGCGTATTGTCCGCCGGACAAGGCAGTCTATTTTTTAGACAATAATGGCCAGCGCAAAACAATCAATAGCGCAAAAACCACACTGTAAATAACAGGCTCAGTCACATCTTTTTTCACCAACCACCAAAAGTGCAGCAAAGCTAAAATAGCAATCACATACACCAGTTTGTGCAGGCTTTTCCAGCGCTGCTTGAGCATACGGATCGCACGCTGGTTAGACGTGGCTGCCAAAGGCACCGTCAGCAGCAAAGCGGCGGCGCCAACCAGCACATAAGGGTGCTTAATAATGTCTTTCACAATGTCTGCCCAGTCAAACTGGTAATCAAGCCACAAATAACTAGTCACATGCAAACAGGCATAAGCAAACATCCACAAGCCTAGCAAGCGGCGCACGGCAATCAGCCATGCTTGTTGCGTCAATTGCCGCAGCGGCGTGATACTCAACGACACCAATAAAAAAACCAATGCCCAGGTGCCGGTTGAGCGTTCAATAAATTCAACCGGGTTCGCCCCCAGACCGTCGCTCACGCCCAAATAAACCAAGCGCAACACTGGCACAAGCGCGCTCAGCCAGATCATCGCTTTGAGCCAGCGAATGCAAGTTTTGGGCGAAATCTCAGAGAGTCGCTGTGACAATCCCATGCTAAAAGTTTTTCTGTAAATCCATGCCGGCATATAACTGCCCCACTTCATCGTAGCCATTAAACATTCTGGTTTTAATGCGTCCGGCAAACAAGCCTGAGCCGATCCGTTTTTCTGAGGACTGTGTCCAGCGCGGATGATCCACCGACGGGTTCACATTGGCATAAAAACCATATTCACGCGCGCCAGCTTTCACCCAGCTGGTATGCGGCATGTGCTCAACAAAGCGAATCGTACTAATCGCTTTGGCGCCTTTAAAGCCATATTTCCAAGGCACCACCAGACGCACAGGCGCACCGTTTTGGTTAGGCAACACTTTGCCATACAAGCCGACCGCCAGAATGGTTAACGGCTGCATGGCTTCATCCATACGCAGCCCCTCAACATAAGGCCAATCCAACACCGGAATACGCGCGCCTGGCATATGTCGCGGGTCATTATAAGAAATAAACTCAATATATTTGGCATTGCCTGTCGGCTGCGCCCAGTCAATCAATGCCTTTAATGGCAATCCCACCCAGGGAATCACCATAGACCAGCCCTCGACACAACGCATGCGGTAAATCCGCTCCTCTAGCGGCGCCAGCTTCATCAATTGCTCAATGCCAATGGTTTTATTCTGCTTCACTGCGCCTTCAATCTTGAGTGTCCATGGCGTTGGTTTAAACAACACAGCTTCACGCGCTGGGTCTTCTTTGCCGGTGCCAAATTCATAGTAATTGTTATAACTGGTCACATCCTCAAAACTGGTCAGTTTTTCTTCTTTGCCATAGGCGGTCTTTTGAAAGTCCAGCGTTTGCGCCGCATAGGCTTGCGTGGGCAACAGCAGGCTCGCCGCCGCTGCACCAGCCGCTTTCAGCACCATGCGACGCTGCTCAAACAAGGCTTGTGGCGTGATCTCTGAGGGCAAAATACCGCTAGGATTGCGGCGATTGTTATCCAGTAGCATAGCGTTTCCAGTCTAAGTGATTGCTTGTACGTGTTAGTCGCGTATGACAGGAAAACCTTACAGGGGATTCGTGAGAAAAGGTAAATCTTTTAATAGCGGGAATTGATGTTTGGTCGTTGCGTGCTGCCGATATCCACTATGAATGGCTCACGCAGTTAAATAAACATCACTGAACCTCGCATATTTAGCCTTAAGTAGATAAATACTTAGCTATTTTGCTTTCAGCAGCAACGCATCCAACTCACCATCTTTCAACTTGGCCGCCATGGTTTCAGCTTGTTGCATTAGCTGCTGTGCGCCAGCTGTATCGCCTTGTGCACGCTTGCTTTCTGCCCAGTAAATCGCAGTTTTTGCCTCGTAGAAGTCACCGCCGTTGTCGGCGGCGTATTCCATCAGGCGTTGATAGGTTTTGTCTGCGCTGGCGTAGTCTTTTTTCTCGGCAAACAGTTTACCCAACGTCAGACTGGCTTCTGCATACTGGTCAGGCGTACCTGACTTGCGGAGCATCATGACGCCTTTGAGCTGGTACTCAATCGCTTTGTCAGCTTGTTGCAGTTGCTGGTAGGCCATGGCTTCGTGGATGTGGCTATCTGCGCGCTCGTCATCGTTCATGGCTAGTTTTTCGCCGTTTTCAAACGCGTTAAGGGCTTGTGCATATTGGCCAAGGTCAAAATAGGCTTCGCCAATCAGGTTGTGCGCAATACGGGTGTAGCGGCGCATATTTTGCTGCTCACTGAATTTGAGCGCTTGTTGATAGCTATCGATCGCCGCTTCATGCACTTTGGCTTCAAGCTGAGCGTTGCCTAGCAGCATGTGGGCAGAAATCAGGTCTAGCCCTTCTGGCTTTAGGCTAATCGCTTGTTTAAAACTTTGTTGCGCGGCAGCGTTTTGTGCCAAACCAGACTGTGCGCGGCCCTTACATAGCCAAAATTCTGCCTGATTCGCGTGCTTTTCAGCCATTTGAATGGCTTGCGCATATTGGCGGTTGCGCAGCGCCGTATCACAAGACTCTAACGCGGCATCTTTAGCCAAAGACTCATTAATAATCAGACAATTAAAAATTAATATTAAAGTGGTTTTTAAGTACATTTTAGAATAAATCCGGCTGGGTTGATGGCGTTGGTGTCGCTAATTGTTCGGTCTCTTCAGTCACGCCTGAGGACGGTGCAGAGGCTTGCAGCAGGGCGAGCAAAGCAGCCTCGTCCAGCACTGGCACATTGAGTTGTAGTGCTTTTTCCAGCTTGCTACCGGCTTCTGCTCCGGCCACCACATAACTGGTTTTGGCCGAGACACTGCCACTGACTTTTCCACCAACGGCTTCAATCATGGCTTGTGCCTGGTCACGCTTGAGTGACGGCAAGGTGCCGGTGAGTACAAAGGTTTTTCCGGCAAAAGTGGCTGATGCGGTCGTTTTGGTGATATCGGCCCAATGCACACCCAGTGCACGCATGGCGGCAATGACTTCACGGTTGTGCGGCTCCTGAAAGAACTGGTAAGCGCCTTCCGCCACAATCGGGCCGACGTCGTTGACTTGCATCAGTGCTTCCACGTCTGCTGTCATTAAATCATCGAGATTACCGAAATGCTGCGCCAGGTCTTTGGCTGTTGCCTCACCGACATTGCGGATGCCTAGCGCATAAATAAACCGCGGCAAAGTGGCTTGTTTGCTTTTCTCAATGGCCGCCAGCACATTCTGCGCAGATTTCTCAGCCATGCGCTCTAACGCACTTAATACGGGCAGGCTCAAGCGATACACATCATCCAGGTGATGTACCAGATCACGCTCGACCAGTTGATCGACCAGCTTTTCACCGAGGCCCTCAATATCCATGGCGCGGCGAGAGGCAAAATGCGTAATCGCCTGTTTGCGTTGTGCCGGGCAAATCAGGCCGCCAGTACAGCGCGCTACGGCTTCATCCTGAGGCCGCACCACGTGTGAGCCACACTCTGGGCAGCTTGCAGGCATGACAAAGACACGAGCATCTGCCGGGCGTAATTCAGGCTTGGCAGACACGACTTCTGGGATGACGTCCCCTGCCCGCCTCACAATGACTGTGTCACCGATATGAATGTCCTTGCGGCGCAATTCATCTTCATTGTGCAAAGTGGCATTGGTGACTGTGACGCCGCCCACAAAAACCGGCTTCAGGCGCGCCACTGGCGTAATCGCGCCCGTACGGCCGACTTGTACGGTGATGTCTTCTACTACCGTAATGGCCTCTTGAGCCGGAAACTTGTGTGCAATGGCCCAGCGCGGCGCCCGCGACACAAAGCCTAGCGCGTCTTGTAAGGCAAAAGCATTGACTTTGTATACCACGCCATCAATATCAAATGGCAGGCTGCTGCGCTTGGCACCGATCTCGGCATAGTAGTCTCGCAGGCCTTGTGCGCCAGTTTTTACACCACGTAAGGCAGAAACAGGGAAACGTAAATCGGCCAGATATTGCATAGCCTCAGCATGTGAATGCAAGGCAGGCACGCCCTCGCTGGCACCCAGGCCATAGGCGAAGAAATGCAAAGGCCGCTTGGCGGTGATATTCGAGTCTAGCTGACGCAAACTGCCTGCTGCGGCATTGCGTGGGTTGGCAAATAGTTTGGCGCCCGCGGCGGCTTGTTGTTGATTGAGCTTTTCAAAGTCTTTTTTCAGCATCAGCACTTCGCCGCGCACCTCAAGCAAGGCTGGCGGCTGCACCATGTTTAAGCGACTAGGAATCGCACGGATGGTTTTCAGGTTATGTGTGACATTTTCGCCGGTATACCCATCACCACGCGTCGCCCCTTGCACAAACACACCGTGTTCGTAAGTCAGGGTAATCGCCAGGCCGTCGAATTTCGGTTCAACTGCGTATTCTACTTGCGGTTGATCGGTGCCTTCGCGCACGCGGCGATCAAAAGCATCCAGCTCTTCGTCGCTAAACGCGTTATTGAGTGAGAGCATGGCTTGCCGATGCTGCACACTATCAAACGCGGACAAGGCCAGACCACCCACCCGCTGGCTAGGTGAGTCTGATGTAATCAGTTCAGGATATTGCTGCTCAAGCGCTAGCAGTTCACGGAAAATGCCATCGTATTCACTATCACTCACCAGTGGTGCATCGAGCACATAATAGTGATAATCGTATTCGGCAATGCGTTGCTTGAACTGTTGTAAATGCAGCGCAGCTTGTGGAACGGACATAAGATCAGGAGAACAGGCGTTTGGCGTGACTGCTGCCAGGCATGATGCCTTGTGCCGCCATGGCTTTAGAAATGTTGTTTAATTGCTGGCGAATTTTATCCAGTTGCGTCTCACCGATGGCCTTGCGGTTGACATCAATCATACTCGCACTGAGGCTACTCGCCATACTGGTAGCAATGTCAACCATATGGTCAAACACTTGCAAATTATTTGGGGTGGTTGGAATATCCAGCTGAAAAGTCACGCCAGTCATCACTGCTGTTTTCAGCATCTCGGCCGAAAACGGTTTGCCTTCGTAGTTGCGTACACTAAACGCAAGCTGACCATCTGCATTAAAACACTCAAAACGGCCATCCGCACTTAATTCCATGCCGCACGCTTCAGCCAGTCCGCGTAATTTGGTGGCATGAAACATGCCCTGATTGGCCAGCACATGAAACTCAACCGCTTTATCCACCTCGATACAAAATGCATCGATAGACTGTGCCTGCGTGGAGGGCTCATAGCCGCCTTGCCAGTTCACAGTAAGGCCGAGCGAACGCGCCAGGGTTTCCATAGACTTTTGGAAACGCTTGAGTGTCTCCTCATCGACTGGCCCACCTCGGTCAGCCAGTTGCAAGCTGCAAGCAACCTGGCTAGCGGGTATTTGGTCTTGCAACGCTTTTGCATCCAGTGCAAGCACATCCTGCCAGTCGCCCGTGGTTGAACTTTGCGCCCACAAGCCCGCATGTTGCGGAAAGGTTCTGACTTCGGCTTGCATGTCTTCTAGTTCTGCCAGCATCACGCCCAATGGCGCATCAATCAAGCCGATCCAATCCATAGAAGGATGCACGGCCACTGGCAATGGCGGCTCATCTTCCGCTGTAACAACTGCTTCTGCGGTTGGAAAGTCCAACACTGGTTGTTCAAACACCGGGACTGGTTCATCGAAAGATTGCGCAACCGGGGCATTCACCTCTGGCTTTGCAGCAATGCCGGGCTCAATTTTGGCAGGTTCTGCTTTTGCAGGCTCAGGTTTCAACGGCGTCACCGTTGACTTTGCAGGTGGCTGCGCTGGCTGTTTGTGTAAATTCAGGCCATTTTTATCAAAACTAGCGGTGGTCGCAGCATTAATTTTTGTTTTGGCTGACTCACCCACAGTGAAATCTGGCTCAATCTTGGTTGACTGGGTTGATTGGCGCACGCGCGGCTCAGACATCCAGCCTTCGACGTCTTCTGATACCACGCGTTGATCGGTATCGGCTTTTTTAAGCGGCGATTTTTTCTGGCCATCGGCTTGAGCAACATCGGCAGTTTTCACCGCGGCAGCATCGCTATCCAACACATCACCACGGGTATGGCTAAAACGATATTCAACATCTCTGCGATATTTTTTTTCCTGCCACCAGTTAAAAACTACCACTGCCAGAACGATGTTGACCCCAAGCAACACCAATATCATCCACAAATCAGACATGTGACCTTACAATCCTTAATAACGCTTGCATAATGATACAACAAAACTGACATTAAGCCGCATGCATGCGTATTGCCTCGTCGATATCCACATCGACAATGCGCGATACGCCAGACTCTTGCATGGTGACCCCAATTAACTGTTGTGACATCTCCATGGTGATTTTGTTGTGCGACACAAACAGAAACTGGGTTTTTTCCGACATCACGCGCACCAACTGGCAGAAACGCTCGGTGTTACTGTCATCCAGCGGTGCATCCACTTCGTCCATCAGGCAAAAAGGCGCCGGATTTAATCTAAACAAGGCAAACACCAGCGCCATCGCCGTCAGTGCTTTTTCGCCACCAGAAAGTAATTGTATGGTGGTGTTCTTTTTGCCAGGCGGCTGCGCAAATACCTGCACGCCGGTATCCAAAATTTCATCTCCCAACAGTTCCAGCTTGGCATTGCCCCCGTTAAATAACGTCTGGAACAACTCACCAAAATTGCGGTTGGCCTCATCGTAGGTTGCGCGCAGTTTGCCACGTGTTTCACGGTCTATTTTCTGTATCGCTTCGTCCAACGTTTCACTCGCCGTCAGCAAATCTTTAAGCTGGCTATCCAGATAGCCCTTGCGCTCTTTTTCAACTGCCAGCTCTTCAATCGCCGCCATATTCACCGGGCCCAATTGTTGGATCTGTTGCTGCAACTTTTGCGTGGTTTGCGCCAGGGCCTGCACGGTGCCTGACATGTCCAGGCCTTGTTGTAAGAGCGCCTCATCCAGCCCGGTATCCGCCAAGGCAGACTGACATTGCTCGACCTGCAAACGGCACTCTTGCTGCTTGAGGCGCTTTTGCTCCAGAGCGTCTCTAAGCGGATGCAGTTGCTGCTCGACTTGCAAGCGCTGACGCTCCAGCGCCTGTAAAGCATCTTCTTGCTCACTAAAGGTGTTGCGCGCTTGCGCCAGCGCTTGTTCGCACACATGCTGCTGCGTTAACGCATGTGCCAAATTTGCCTTGAGCGCCTCCATATTACTAATCGCCAAGGCCTGCTCGGTCTCAACCAGGCGGTGCTGCAAGTGTTGATGTTCTTGCTCATTTTGCGTTAGGCGTTGCTGCAAATCAGCGACCGCATTGCTCAGTAAGGTTTGCTCAAACACTTGCGCCTGATGCGCTTTTTCCGCCTGTTGCACCGTTTCACGCAAGTTAAAATAAGCCTGCTCGGCTTGTTGTTTATGTGTCTGCGCTTCGCGCGCGGCGTGCTCAAGCCCGGCAAACTGTGACTGGTGATGCATCACGCTGGCTTGTACTTGCGCAATTTCTGCGCTCAAAGCGGTGTGGCGGCTTTCAGTCTGAGCCATGTCCTGCTGTAAGGCCGTCTGTCGACGCACAGCATTGTCATAAGCCTGTTGCAGGCGTGACACCTGCATTTGCTTATCATGCATACTGGCCGTGATTTGCTTGATACGCTGGTGACTGTGTTGTTGTTGCTGGCGAGCCGCTTGCAAGCTGGCCTCAAGCAATTGCACCTGCTGCTGCGCAGCCGTCACAGCTGCCTGCGACTCACTAAAGTGCACTTGCAGGGTATCCAATTGCTGCTGCCGCTCAAGCACACCCTGTATTTGATTTTGTCGACCATGAAACACAGCGCTATGGCGTTGGTAAACATCACCGCTCTTGGTCAGCAAACTCACGCCCACTGGCAACTGGGATTGATAGCGCGCTAGCTGTTGTACATCCTCCAGCACATAGATGCCCGCCAGCCAGTGCTGCAAAGCAGCTGATGCCTCTGCCTGCTTAATCGTCAACAAGCTGTATAAACTAGGTAAATCGTGCCATTGCGTTGGCAAGGCTTCTGTCGCTGATGCGGCTTGGGCCAACGCCAGCGCGGCTTGCGGATGTGGCAATTGCGACCAGTCGCTGAGCGTTTCCGGCAATAAGGCATTGAGTTTATGTCCCAGAAATGCCTCCAGCGCAGGTTGCCATTGGCTAGCGATCTGTATGGCCTGCCATAGTCGCGGCGCCGATTGCATGCCTGTTTTCTGCAGCCATGGCCCGAGTTGCTGATCCTGCTTGATGCTTTGCTGTAACTTGTGCAGCGACTGAATTTCGGCCTCTTGCTGATGTAAGGCACGTTGCGCCTGTTGCCAGCGATGACGCGCCTCTTGCAATGCCTGCTGTTGCGCGGCTTCTTCTGCCCGCAACAGCGTCAATTGCGACTCCTCATGCTGTAAAGCCGATTGCTGCTCAGCAAGCTGCTGCTGAAGCACATCCAAGGCCTGCATGTCCGGCAATGCCCACTGCCCTAGCTCTTGCTGCAATTGCTGCTGGCGTTGCGTGACGTCGGTCAGGTTGCGTTGGATAAAATTCACATTATTCTGTTCAAGCTGCATCTGCTGACGGCTCTGCTGTACCGCCTGCTGCGCCTGATTCGCCACTTGCTGAATGGCCTGTAACTGGCTCGCCTGTTCAGGCAAGCCTTGCTGCAAAGTGTGCAAATGCAGCACATGCTGCTCCACGGCACCTGCAGCGCTGGCCAAGGCTGCTGTTTTTTCAGTGAGCTGACTGTTTAATTGTTGCTGTTGCTGGCTTCTATGCTCCATCTGCCGCAATAACTGCTGCTGCTCTTGCAACAAGCGATCCCGTGCCTCTTCAGACTGCTTGACCTGTAAGCCAAGGTGAGACACCTGCGAATTCACTTCATAAAATGCCGCTTGTGCAGCGTGTAACTGGGTAGACGTTTCTTGATGCTGCTGGCGCGCCTGCTCAAGCTGCAATTCGTGATTGCGTAAACCAGCCATTTGCGCCTCAAGCGCATTCACCGCTTGCTCAACGACCTGTGAGGCCGCCTCATGCGCCAGCACGGCATCGCGCTTGCGTAACCACCACCATTGCGCCTCGGCTAATTGGTGCGCTTGCTGCAAGGCATGAAAGTTCTGTGTGACCAGCGCTTGCGCCTCCAGCTTGATAATCTGCTTGTTCATTTCACGCGAAATATCTTCTACGCGTTCAAGATTTTCGCGCGTATCCCGCAGCCGTAACTCAGTCTCACGCCGACGCTCTTTATACTTGCTAATGCCCGCCGCTTCTTCCAGAAACACGCGTAGCTCTTCTGGCCTCGCCTCAACAATGCGCGAAATGGTGTTTTGGCCGATAATGGCATAGGCACGGCCGCCTAGACCAGTGCCTAAAAATAAATCGGCAACATCACGTCTACGTACCGCCATATTATTGATGTAATACGTAGAGCCTTTATCGCGCTCGATCACACGCTTGACGGCAATCTCGGCATATTGGCTCCATTCGCCATGGGCACCGCCAAGACTATTATCAAAAATCAGCTCAACACTGGCACGGGAGATCGGTTTACGGTTAGCCGAGCCGTTAAAAATCACGGCATCCATGGCATCTGCACGCATTTCCCTGGCGGAGGATTCCCCCAGCACCCAGCGTACCGACTCCATGACATTTGATTTGCCACAGCCATTGGGGCCGACCACGCCCACACGCTGCCCGTGCAGATGTATGGTGGTCGGATCGACAAAAGACTTGAACCCCGCAAGTTTTAAATGTGTCAGACGCAAAGTAAGAAAAACGCTTATAAGAATTTGAATGATTGCTTAAGCGTTATAATACCCATTTTTACCCAGAAACCATCAATAAACATGAGTGCGATGAACGAACATTTACTTGGCGGCAAACCGACAGCCCAACCAGTGAAAACACTGGAAACCTTTGATAACCCGAATCCTCACCGTGATTTCCATATTCACATGGAAATCCCTGAATTCACCTGCCTGTGCCCAAAAACCGGTCAGCCAGACTTTGCCATCATTTACTTGGACTATATTCCTAACAAGCTGTGTGTGGAATTAAAAAGCCTGAAGCTATATATGTGGTCATTCCGCGACGAAGGCTGCTTTCATGAAGCCGTGACCAATCAAATTCTGGATGATCTGGTCAGCGCGATTGATCCAAAATTCATGCGCGTCACTGCCAAATTTTATGTGCGTGGCGGCATCTTTACCAATGTCGTCGCAGAGCATCGCGCAGCAGGTTGGCAGCCACAACCCTATGTCGAGTTATCGCAGTTTTCTGCGCAAAGTAATATCCGCGGATAAATCCAAGCAATGACAGAAATAACAAGCCCGGCAGTGCCGGGCTTTTTTATGATGTTGACTAAACGACAGTCACCTTTTAGTGCGTTTCAAGCTTCATATAGACTTCTTCATCGGCGACCATATCTAATACTTTCTCGGTAAACGCCTCAGAACATTCGCTAGACCACTCAGCCTCTTCAGTGAAGTCTCTGGTCAACATCGGCAAAAAGCTCATGTGCATGTATTGCCCATCGTCCATTTTAATCGCTTGCACCTGGTCTGGATGCTCGACCAAATCCCAGCTTTCAGGAATATCTAACTCCACTTGGATAGTGACTAATAATTTTCTCATGTTGTTTCCTTGTTTGGGTAAGGTTGAATGACTAGCCACTGCAGGGATTGTTCAAGTTGATCAGCACAGGCTACTCATGTGATAAAGCGTCACCTACAGATGATAATACTGCCTAGGCCGCAGCACAAACGCATTTAACCTCACGGAAAAATCCCTGAGGTTTTTATGTACAAAGGCTATTAAGATAGCATCAAAAAAAAACAATAAAGGAAGCACCTTGGTGCGACAGATGACGACATATTGCTTTTCTAAATACTTTGAATTTAAAGCTAGAAATCACGTAAGTGATTTTTGGCGTCCCCACGGGGATTCGAACCCCAGGTCGCCTCCATCTCACTGTTTTTAAAAGAAAAAGTAAAATGGAAAAATACGCCAATTTCTAAATATTAAGGTACACCAGAAGGCACACCCTTTAATAGTTAAAGCGACATAATACCACCTCGTTGTTTCTTCTCAAATTGATATTCATCTCGATTGTTACCAGTCACTAAGTGTGAGTCAGTTAATTGACCGCGAGTTAAAGCAAAAATAAATTCCCAAAAAAATAAAAATTCCCATATTGGGAGTATTTACTTTTTTTGTGGTGCGCATATAATGCTCCCAAAACGGGAGTTTATGAATGAAAATAATCGGTCGTTGTAAGGTTCATCAGGAAGGATTGAGTGCACGCTTAAATAATTGGCTTGCAGAGATTAGTCATGCACATTGGAAAATCCCCTCAGAGGTGAAAAATCATTTTCCTTCTGTTACACATATTGATCCAAACAAATTTATTTACCCAGTGGCAGATAAAAAAATGGCAGTTGAATTTCTAATACATTTCCCACATGGGATCGTATTAATAACAAACATAATAATAAATTAAGGTTCGGGGGAAAAATGCAAGAAGCTAAGGTAATCAAAACAGAAGAGCAGTATCACTGCTATCTAGATGACATTCAGGAGTTAATGTCCAAAGGCCAAAGCCTTACCTCCGAAGAATCGGACAGATTAGAAATATTAACTGTACTGCTAGAGGTTTACGAAAATAATAAATATCCAATTGAGGTGCAAGACCCTATTGAGGCTATTCAATTTCGCATGGCTGAAAAAGGATTAAAGCAAGCAGATTTAATTCCATACTTTGGTACAAGCGGCAGAGTTTCCGAAGTTTTGAATAAAAAAAGAGAACTCACTGTGCCTATGATCAAGGCTCTATCAGTTGGGTTAGGAATTTCATCAGATACCCTACTTGGGCTAAATTTTAATGACAATTTAGAGGCAAGAAACGAATCAATAAATTGGGATAAATTTCCTATTACAGAAATGGCAAAGCGTGGTTGGATTGAAAAGATCAAAACTGGAACGAAAAATTCAGTTGAAGATTTAGTCAAAAACTTCATATCAGATGCTGGATTACAGTTTGGTTCTGCTTCATTCAGAAGAACACTCGCAGGTGAGGCAAAATCTCCAACGACAACTTATGCATTATACGCTTGGTTGGCTAGAGTAATTTTAAAAGCGCGGAGTAAAAAAGAATCTCTAGGTAAATTTGATCCTGAAAATTTATCTAGTTCGTTTTTGAGAGATGTTGCTCAATTTAGCTGGTCTGATAATGGGCCGATGATGGCCGTGGAGTTTCTTGAAAAACATGGAATTGCGGTGATATTTGAACCTCATTTAAAGGGCACGTTATTGGACGGTGCTGCCTTGAAAGATTTGGATGGCACCCCCATTATAGGAATTACGCTTAGATATGATCGACTAGACAACTTCTGGTTCACTTTACTGCACGAATTGGCACATGTATGGAAGCATCTGGATGTTGATACCGCGTTTTTAGATGACAATGAAAGTTCGTCAGAAGATAGGCGTGAAATTGAGGCAAACAGATTAGCTAAAGAAGCATTTATTCCTAGACTAATATGGAAAAGAAGTGATGTCGTAGCAACATCATCAAGAGAATCAGTTTTAAGGTTATCAAAAGAATTAAAAATACATCCAGCAATAGTGGCTGGGAGGCTTCGTAAGGAAATCGGCAACTACCAAATATTTAATGATCTTCTTGGACACGGCGTATTGCGTCCAATCTTTTTTAACAATCTGATTAGCAATTAGAGGTGCAAAGATGGACAAAATTTACATGCCAATTCTGAAGGCAAAAGACAGCGAGTTTAAAGCTTTGGAGTTCACTAGGGAAAATGTTAGTAATAGAATTGTCCCTTTGTTTGATATTTCTGACCCTAATACAAACCTAAAAGGTTATATAAAATCAGAGACACCTAAATGTGATTACATCAATAAAATAGTCAAAAAAATTGCTAAATATAGACAGAATCTTCCCGTTTTATTTGATGGTCATGGCTGGTTTGATAATACATACACGGAAACAAATGAGCATGTTTATACTTACATGTATAGAAAACTTGCTGAAGCTGGATCAAGACCAATCCCAGTAGTGGGGTATGATCGGTGGGAGCTGCCCGACTATAAACAGGCTGTCAAAAGCGTTAATAACAGGGGCGCATGTTTAATCCGGCTTGATAGTTATGCATTTGAAGATGCTTCTGATCCCGACTATTTTCTAACCCACATAAATGATATTTTATTCGAGCTCAAAGTGTCTGCTAATAACTGCGCTTTGTATTTGGATTTCGGGGATTTAAGTAATTCCAGTATTTTAGATATTACAGAGATTGCTTCAAACATTCTTGAGTTAACAAGCCACTATGAGTTCAAGTTTTATATAATTGCAGGTTGCTCGATGCCCTCTTACATTAATGGAGCAGTAAAAAATCCTGATTCGGCATCAACACTTCTCAGAAAAGAAGCAATTGCCTGGAAGGCAATGAGGGGAAACTTCCCTAAATTGAATGTCATATTTGGCGACTACGGTGTAAGGGGGCCAAACTCTGCACCTCCAGGTACGAAAGCTAAGGATATGAATGGAAAATTACGTTATACAATCCAGAATGAGCTTTTTGTATCCCGTGGTCACCCACAAACGGCACCGGACAAATGGAGGCAAATGGTTCAGGTATGCGATAGAGTTGTTAAGTCAGGATATTTTATTGGCCCAAGCTTTAGTTGGGGAGATAAATATTTATATGACTGCAGCATAGGCGAAGCTCACCCAGGTGGGGCAGGTTTATGGATTGCCGTTGATACTAACCATCACATGGCGTTTGTAGTTTCTGAAATTACAGAAGAGTTAGCGAAGACTTTACCAGTTGCAGCATAGGCGATTTAAACATGTTGCTTAGCAATTAGCATTGAGCCCCGAAAGGGGCTTTTTATTTCACATTTCTTATATAACTGCTAAGTATTCAAATTTAATCTTTGTATGAGGATATAAATTATTTCTTGAACAGAAATTGTTTAATTTCCTCTAAAGCTTTTTTGTTTTTTGATCATATCGTGATTGGTGTTTGAGCCAACCTTAGATATTGATAAAGGGTCTCCCTAGACAAGCCATATTCCCTGGCTAGAGCGGCTCTATTCTTTCCTTGGTTTGCTTTATCCTTCTCTACCATCTGCAAAGCTTGGGCAGAGCTTAGAGACTTTTTTCGTCCTACGTAAACACCATTTGCCTTCGCTATGGCTATTCCTTCGCGCTGCCTCTCTTTAATCAGAGACCGTTCAAACTCAGCGAAAGCCCCCATAACAGACAACATAAGTTTTGACATAGGTGAGTCTTCACCAGTGAATATCATGCTCTCCTTTACAAACTGGACAGTCACCCCTTTATCAGTGAGTCCTTTAACAATCCCTCTAAGGTCGTCTAAGTTACGTGCAAGCCGATCCATTGAATGAACAATAAAAGTATCACCCTTACGGATGTGCTTTAATGCTGCCTGTAGCTGCGGCCTAAAAGTATCTTTGCCGCTTGCTTTGTCTATAAATGTTTCATCCAAATGGAAGCCTTTAAGCTGTTCTTCTTGTCGACTTGTGTTTTGATCAAGTGTGGAAACGCGAATATAGCCAACCACTTGGCCTTTGTAGTTTGTTGTCATTGCGACTCTCCTTAAACAAAAAGTGTCAGGATAGATTCTAAGGCATCATTTTCAAAGTGTCAAATAATAGTCAAAACCACTCCAAGCTGACACATTATTCAGCAACACAAATCGTCAGTTTAGGATATACCTTAAATTGACAGTAGATGTATATTAAGCACAAAGTTTCATCAGTTTGTTTCTTATCTGGTGCGAAGGAATGGCAATACCTAAAAGCTACAATAATTCCTGAGCTCGTTAAAGAAAAAAGACTACCTCAAATCTCTCTCCTTTATAAGCTAGACTGCTATCTAGTAGCAGATCAACTTATGCTTTGTTGTATTTAATGAAAGTTATTTTTAATATTATTTAATTAAATGAAAATAATCATTAAACTATCAGTTAGCATGGATAATTGTGAATATCATTTTTATCTGCACGTGTTAGTTTTTAGCGTGAATTGAGGGTGAAGTTACCCAGTGAAAGGGATTTTATGAACAACTTAGAGATTACAAATTTATCTCAATTGCCAGGTGAGGTATTAAGCACTAAAGAAGTTGCAAATATTTTGAATTTGTCAGTTGCTACTATTCAAAAATTGGTTGAAAACAATATGTTGGAAGCATGGAAAACAAAAGGCGGCCATCGAAGAATTCTGAAAAAATCAGTAGTTGAATATGCATCAAATGTTAAGAAAATTGAGTTAAATAATCTCCCAAAATTCTCGTTACTAATTATTGAGGATAACGTTCAATTAACCAAACTCTATGAACATAAAATATCTAGCTGGAATGTCGAACTTGATTTGAAGATAGTTAACTCTGGTATCGAAGGCTTCATGGAGATTGTCAAAAATAAGCCAGATTTACTAATTCTTGATTTGAAAATGGAAGGGATTGATGGCTTCAAAGTTCTATCATTGATTAAAAACGATGCATCTCTTTCTCATATAGATGTAATAGTAGTTACAGGATTATTACGATCCGAACTTGAAAAACAAATAACCGATAAGGAAACAATTATTTTAGAGAAACCGTTTAGTTTTGAGTTTCTCCATGGGTATATCTTGGCAAAGATCAAGCATAAAAAAGATGCTTCATTCTTTAAGTGAGTTCAGAAAGAGGTAAAAAAATTATTGCTGAGGTTCCAATGTCTTTTCGGCTATAAATCTCTATACGACCATTCATTAATTCAATGATTTCTTTTACAAGAACTAAACCGAGGCCAACCCCTTCAATCTGGTTTTGAGTGTCTGCTCTCCAGAATCTTTTAAAAAGTTGGGATTGTTGTTCGTAACTTAGTCCAATTCCAAAGTCGATTACACTGATAGCTATTTCTTTTTTTGAGCTTAAATAATTTACTCGAATCGTAACAGTAGATTTAGAGTATTTGTAAGCATTATTTAGCAGGTTAAATAATGCCTGCTTGAATTTTGTTTGATCAATCAATGCATATAAATTGGCTGGATACTTTATAAACTCGACTTTGCCTCTATTTGTTGGGGCGAAATACTGATTCTGAATTTTTTCTACTTCATGATTGATTTCCAATTGCTGTAAATCAAAGTCACAGCCTGTATTTAGCTCGATGTTATTAATATCCAGTAGGTCCTTCAAGATTTTATTTAAAAACAATGATTGAGAATGAATCACATCAATCATAAAATTAAAATCTTCGTCCTCTCCTTTTTTATCCATCAAAATTTCAGAAAACCCAATAATGTTAGTTATAGGGTTTTTTAACTCATGAGCTGCAGCGAGCAAGAATTCAGTTTTGTTATTATTGGCTAAGTACTCTTGTGTAATATTCTTAAAGTAAATTACCTTTCTAATATTATGCTTATTAAGATCAACTTCGTACTTTTGCAAAACAACTAATTCACCCTGATCATTTATAAACTGATTTTTTAAATCAGTTTTCCTTCTATAGAATTTTTTTGGATTATTCTTATTGTCTTGATTGAGTTTATAAAGAACACCCCATTCGCCACGTTGAATTATGGAATTGCTTTTGTTAATGAGCTCTTGATTTACAGAACTGAAGGGTTGATCTATGACCTTCTCTTTTTGCAAAGAAGTGAATGACAGAAAGTTTTTGTTAGCATAAATTACAAGGCCATCCTCCTGAGTCAATACAATCCCATCAGGAGAGTTTTCAATAACTGAAATATAATCCTCTTCGTACAACCTATGGTTTAACAAGGAGGCTTGAGTTTCATGGAATACAGTTAAAGTTGAAAGCTTATTCAATTTAATTCCTGAACTTTAGAGGCTAATGTTATTAATTAATTTTCATCAAAGAAACTAAGTGCCGAGAACTGTAAGATGTTCTCATAAGTCACTTTCTTTTTATCGATTCTTTCTCTAAGAAGTTTAAAGTTTTGGTAATTTTCTAAAAATAGATCGGTCAACTTGGGGTCAAAATGTGTACCTGCTCGATCTTTTATTTCATTGAAGGTTTTTTCGTATGTGAAAGCTTTCCTGTAACACCGATCCATACATAGAGCATCAAAAAAGTCCACAATAGCCACTATTTTCCCAACAAATGGAATTAGTTCCCCTCGTAAGCCTCTAGGGTAACCTGTTCCATCATGCTTCTCATGGTGGGAACTGGAAATGATGCTGGCCAAATTGAAAACTGGGATATCGTCCTTAAGTATTTTTTCACCAATCAGAGTGTGTGTATTCATCACTTCTCTTTCTGATGGCGTTAGAGTGCCATTTTTTTTAAGAATACTGTCCGGAATTCCTACCTTACCCAAGTCATGCATTGGAGCAGCTAATCTAATCATTAAGCATAATTCATCAGACTTATTAAGAAGTTTACAAAAATACTCAGCCAAGTAACCTACTCGTACGATATGGGTGCCAGTGTCATCATCTTTATGGGAAGCTACTAGGGCAAGTTTAAGCATGGCTCTGTGATGAACTCTAATAAGCTCTAATTCATTCGAATCTCTTTCTTCCTTTAATAGAGAAAAGTCTTTCGCCAGCTTTATTAATTGTTCAATCAAATTGGATTTAGAGCTCTCAATGATCTCAGTGAAATGTGTACTCGGTAAATTCATTTCAGTTTCCATTTGTTTGCCTCACACGCGAGATTTTTTCTAATAATTCAATAGGGCTAAAAGGTTTTTCTATGAAGTCATTAGCCCCTGCTAACAAAACATCAAATTTAGTTTTAGTATCGTTGTATCCGCTAAGCACGTAAATTAATGTGTGATTGAGTGCTGGGCGAGAACGCAATTGTTTACAGAGTGATAATCCGTCAACATTGTCCATTAGTATCAAATCCAAAAGAATCAAATCGGGGATACTCTTCTCAGCCAAGTACAGGGCTGTAATGGAGTCCTCGGCAAACTCTAAAGAGTAATTCTCCTCAGTGAGCAATGTTTTTAGTAACAGTCTAGTGTGAAACTGATCCTCAACAATTAGCAGTTTTTTTTGACCGGCTCTGGAATTCAAATATTTGGTAAGTTTCCACCAGTCATTACCATTACTTTTGCTTTCGAACATTTTCGATCTCTATAAAATCAGCAAGATGAGTAAATTTTGGTTTGTTTCGATTGGCTGTCAGTGTTTTAAGCATTTCATCTAATAAAGCATTTAAGGCCGCATCCGAAACTGCAACAATTAAATTGAATTTAGATTGGTTGAAATTTGAGTTAATTTCCACGGATAACTGTTTTTTGAAATCAATCAATTTTTCTATCTCTTCGTATGGAAGATGCATCGTAATAACCCCAGTGAATTAATAAATTAATAATTTCAAAATTTATTATTTTTCATTAAAGCTTGAATAAATCGCAAAGTCAATGTTTAAAATGATAATTGTCAATTAAATTAATAATAATTATTATAATTGATGTTTTTAGGGCGTTGATTGTTGTAATTATTCGATTATTCAGAGTTATCTCTAAATTAAATTGGGAATTCATTACAGGTTTTGTAATAAGGTATTTTGACTCCAAAAAGGTGTATGTTGCGATGGATGCGAGAATGATTGAACGGAATATTATGAGATGGGAGTTAGATCCGGCCATCATCATAATTAGAAAGTTGCAAAGCCTATTTCCTAAAGCTTTCCCTAAGCGACCAATACCTAAGGTACCTTTAAAGATTGGAATTCTCTATGATCTTCTTGAGCGAAGTAAGGAGACTCAGATACCACATGCTGATATCAAATTGGCCTTGAACACCTGGTGTAGAAGCAAACGTTATTGGTCGGTAACTATCGAAGGAGCTTCCCGAATTGACCTTCTTGGTAACTCGGTGGGTAAGGTAACTTCGGAAGAGGAGATTAGAGCAAAATTGATGATGACGCTGAACAAAAATAAAAATGCAATTAAATTATAGCAGCTGACTGATAACACTAAGATAGATGAAGCTATAACACTCTTAATTGTTACGTTGCGGACAAAATTCGTTTTGATCAAGAGGCAATATAATAAAGCCAAGTTCGTGGTGGCATTCGGAGGCAGATATAATCGCGGCCCTCATACGTAGAGAAAATCCCCCATTCTTCCCGAAGACATATATAACAACCAAAGATCAGAGAGTTTATTTATAAATATTAATTATCAATGATTAAATATTGATTTATTAAATTTATAATAAATCGAGCCGTTATAGAGATTGTGGATGACTGAAAGCAAGCACACACGAGGGACCTCGTGGCTTGCTAGGGGAAAGTCCCCTAGACCCCTTTGGAGAAGCGAATGGCAACACCATCACCCCTTAAGCGTACCCACATTGTTAAGGTGCGTCTAAATCGATCCGAGATGGATCAATTCAGTAATCTTGCTGGTGACAGCCCTCTAGCTTCTTTTGCTAGGCGTTCTCTGTTGAATCAACCGATGCCGCCTGGCAAGAAGCGCTCTAAAAGATTATCAGGCTTGCAGCAGCCAAACTCAGCGTTTGTGCGACAAGTAGCCTTAATCGGAAATAATTTGAATCAAATTGCTAGATCCCTAAATACCCAACTAAAAAACCATCCTGATCAAAACTTTAATACATTGCTGGTTGCTCATATGTTGCAACTGGTTTGGAAGCGTTTAAATGATCTGCAAGATATTTAAACGTGGCAAAGGTAGCGCCTCAGGCATTGATTATCTGATGTCTGCCAATGATGCTGGCGGAAATCCGCGCAATCCAAAAGCAGAGTTGATTCGTGGAGATATAGCCACCACGAAGAAACTTATTGCAGCAACAAAGTATGCGCAGAAATACACAAGCGGCGTCCTCTCATGGTCAGAAAATCCAGACTCTATGCGGCCGGAGCAGATTAACCAAGTCATTGAGAGTTTCCAAAACATGGTCTGCGCAGGGCTATCTAGCGAGCGCATAAATTGGCTATGGGTAAAGCATCAGGATAAAGGGCGGCTGGAATTACATTTTGTCATCCCTAATGTGGATTTGATCACAGGTAGAAGGTTTGCCCCTTACTACGACCGCTCAGATCGCCCGTTATATCGTGCCTGGGAACGTTACACAAATGCATTGTATGGCTTCACTAATCCCGCTGATCCAATGCTTAAACGTAAGACGGTGATTGCTCCTTATTTGCCAGAAAACAAGCAAAAAGCTTTAGCGCTTATAAACAGTCGTATCAATATACTTGCTAAAGCAGGCCAAATTCAATCTCGTAAAGATGTGATTCACGATTTAGAAACGATTGGATTAGAAATCAGCAGAGCAGGCAAAGACTATATTTCCATCAGGGATAAATCCGGCAAAAAACTTCGCCTGCGCGGTGGTTACTTTGAAGAGTCTTTCCAGATACCAGCAAAGATGAGCTCACCTGGCAGTTTATTTGATCTCGACGCACTACTGATTGAGCTAAATACTCAATTAGCAAAACGTGCTCGCTACATTCAAGGCCGCTTTGAACGGCCTACACAAGAAACTAAGGCAGTACCGGAGGTTGTAAATGAAGGAATTAGAGGACTTAGTCCAGAGATCGTTGAAGAGCATCGAGCAAACTCAACTGAAATTCAATCTGGACTTGCAACAACAACTCAATCAGTTGCAGGCACAGTTGAATTATTTATGCATTACGCTCGAAAATTTATCGCAAGAGTAGAGCTGTTTGGAGTGTTTTTTGGGCGTCGCAACGCATTGATTAAACGTTAAATTGGAGTGAATAAAATGAAAGACTATCCAAAAAAAGTTTGCCAAGACCTTACTGTAACATGCATTCAAATTGAAGAAGCTTATTCTGCCGCAGAAATAGCACCAATCGTACTTGCGGAGTCGAGATTCAGAACAAGTGGATATGATTATCCAGAATGGTTAAACACCATGATTAAATGGAAACTAGACAAACCAATATTATCCACCGAAGAATATTTTAGAAAGTACTTTGAAAAATCTCTTCAAAAAGTGGTATTGCGAGATATTTACCACACCATTTTCAAAATTTATGATGAGATTCGAGAACAACCTTACCATCAAGTATTGTACGCAATAGCCGCAGAAATCTTGATTTATAATCCAGAATCAAGCTTGGCATTCGAATGGCATTGCAAATCAGACGATTTTCAACACGTTAATGGCAGTCATAATATTGAGTTATTCAAACACATTCTGATTAGAGAAAGTGCATTTTGGCAGCAAAATCTAAGACCGAACTCTTTTAGGATGAATGGTGGATTAACATTTGCCCCACAGGGACAACCACTGTAATGAAGAGATGGCGGAATTAATCAATAGCTTCTTGATTCCGCCGACCTGTTTTTTCAGCCAATGGATCAAACCTCTTTTAATAGTTCTTTAGCCTTAACCTTTAGGGCTTGAATATCAATTGAAAAATCTTCGTAGTATTTTGAGTAGTCGATGTGCTCTAAAACCTTTTTAACAGTTTCCAACCTTATCTTGTTTCTTGAATAGGTATCAATATGCTCACTATCGTCGAACTCATGCCCGACGTATTGGCAACGCAATTCGGCATTTACTAGTGCCTGCTTCATTACATCAACGATAGTCGGTCTGAATGAATGAAATACCGTATCCTCAGGAAATTTAAAAATGTTAGTTTTAAGGTTGCTAAACCATTTACTTGGCGCTGCCCCCCAGCCATTTGTAGGAGACTTTTTAATTGGAAAAATCATTTCCGCTTTTTTCTCCTTCCTGCGCGCAACATACTCTAATAAACCAATTTCCAATAAATCAGGGTGTATAGGTATGCGTCTCTTGCTTGGTTCCGTTTTGGTTCCAGGGATATAAACCGTTTCAATGCCGTGTAACGTTTCAAAGAATTCGATCCGAATGCCTCCAATTTCACCAGCTCTTGCTCCTGTGTAAATTGCAATCAACATGCACCAAAAATGCCAAGGCTTTCTAACTTGGAAAAGATGATTAATCATCTTTTCCATCTCACCCTTTAAAAAATAATTGTAATGAACTGTAGTATTCTTCTTTACTGTAAGAGTAACTTCTATTGGTTTGGCGAGATAGTTTCGACCTTTCTCTGCACACCACTCCGAAAATCCCCTTATGAAGCTTAAGTCACGTTTTACGGTTGAATCTGCAACTTCCAGTCTGCGCGGCTCACGCCATTTTGTTAAAACGAGTTGATCTGTTAATTGATGTACGTAAATATTGCCTACCCTACTTGATAAGTCATTTAGGGTACTTTGCATCATCCTAAGTGATTTTTCTGGCGTCTTATCCTCTGAAGTCTCTTGCCTCACTCTAATGGAGAGAATGTATTCATAAATGGCATCGGCTAGAAATACTGGCGGAAAAAACGCTTCATCTTCTGGAGCGGACAAAGCTTTGGATGCAACAAGTTGTTGTTGGTGAGCGAAATATTTTGAAGCCAGAGCTGCGACTTGAGCAGCCTCTTCTTCTGTTTTGACGTCAGTAACTTCAAATGTGTCGGCGGTGACTCTAAGACCCCAAACGGAGATTCTGTCATTAATTTTCATAGGCGCGATTCTAGCACCGAACTGATATGAATATTGACGCGCAAGCTCTGGATCTCGGGTTCTAAGCGAAATCCTGCGATCTACTCCGTTTTTTTGTACTCGAAGATAATAAATTCCAAATCGATTTTTGTATAAATATGAATATAAGCGCATAGATGCATAAGGTGCACCTGCAGGGTCACTTAATATTCAGAATCGAATGGAATTATATTTTAAGATTAACTACTTAGTAGTTATCTGGCGTCCCCACGGGGATTCGAACCCCGGTCGCCTCCGTGAAAGGGAGGTGTCC